>Ga0115008_10000083_pt1 | contig 53106 bp, 49 predicted proteins | sample FraStrMetagenome_FD_87164 | JGI IMG/M metagenome (GOLD analysis project Ga0115008, IMG submission 87164) | Marine eukaryotic phytoplankton communities from Arctic Ocean - Fram Strait ARC3M Metagenome | ecosystem: Environmental > Aquatic > Marine > Oceanic | place: Fram Strait | collected... | reverse complement strand
TATTGATAATGGTTTTTTTGTAATTAGAAAAAAGTAATTCTTACATACAAATGAAAAAATACTCCCTAATACTCATCTTGTTTTTTTTATGTAATTGCTCAAAAAAAGATGTATTTGAGATTCCTGAAATTGATACTAATGTATATTTTATAGAAACTATTGGAGGTTCTAAAAATGACGCTTTTAATGCTGTTACAAAAACAATAGATGATGGTTATATTACTGCAGGCTATACACAAAGCAACGATGGAGATATTATTTCAAAAGCAAATATCTCTTTTGATTTTTTAGTCTCAAAGTTTTCCTCGGAAAACATCTTAGAATGGCAAAAACATTTTGGGGGTTCAAAAGATGACAAAGCTCTGGATATTATTCAAACTTTAGGAGGTGACTTTATCATTTTAGGGTCTTCTGAAAGTTCAGATTTAGATGTTTCTGAAAATGCAGGTTCTAAAGACTTTTGGTTGGTAAAGTTCTCAAATAACGGAATATTACTTTGGGAAAAATCTTTCGGATTTTTAGGTGAAGATTATGGTACAACGCTCTTAGAAACTAAAGATGGTGGTTTTCTTATTACTGGTGTTTTAGATGTTTCTGCATCCAACGGACAAGGAAATGCAAAATCTACTATAACAAACCATGCAGGTGGAGATTATTGGGTTTTAAAAACAAACAACTTAGGTGCTTTAGAATGGAGTAGATATTTTGGAGGCTCTTTTACAGAAATCCCGCTAGGAATTGTAGAAACTGATAACCATAATTATATAATTGTAGGCTCCTCTGATAGTAACGATTTTAATATTTCAAATAATAAAGGATCCTATGATTTTTGGATGACTAAAATAGCAACTGATGGAAGTCTTCTTTTAGAAAAAACATTTGGCGGTTCTGAAATTGATGAAGCCTCTGCAATTATAGCTGCAAATGATGGAAACTTTATAATTGTTGGTAACACTAGAAGTGCAGATAAAGACGTTTCTAAAAATAATGGCGCAGCAGATATTTGGATACTGAAGGTTTCTAAAGAAGGAAACCTTATTTGGGAAAAAACAATTGGAGGATCTAGTTTTGAAGTAGCAAAAGCAATTTATAAAACACAAGATAATGGATTTTTAATTGCAGGAAGTTCTAGAAGCTTAGACAATGGTTTTCAAAACAAGGGTCAAAATGATGCCCTTATTTTAAAAATTGACGAAAACGGAAACCTTTTATGGCAAAAAACATTTGGGGGCTCGGAAATAGACTTTTTATATGATGTTGTAGAACTAAATAACAAATCGATTATTGCCGTTGGTGAAAGTAGTAGTTCGGATCAAGATATTCCTGAAAACAAAGGATTTACAGACGCATTAGTCATTCAAATAAAATGAAAAAACAACACTGCTTATTAATTTTAATACTCATTCTTGTAACTCGTTGTAGCGAAGAAAAAGAATGCTGTGTGCAACCACAATTTACAATAACCTTAAACTTTACACATCATTGGAATGGATTAAAAATTACGCCAAAAGATTTTAATGAATTAAAGTTTACGAACGAAAATGGAGAGCGATTAAGTATTGAAAGATTGCGGTATCTTATTTCAAATATTAGTCTCATAAATGGTAAAAACTATCATTTAATTGATGTTGGAGAAAATTCTGGAACATCCATCACCATTCCTGAACTTACAGATGAATCCTACGCACTCTCTTTTAGATTTGGTTTTTCAAGTGAAGACAATACAGACGGAACTTACCAAGATTTAAATTCTGTAAGTTTTAGTGTTCCAGGAATGTTAGGAGGTGGATATCATTTCATGCAGTTTGATGGAAAATACACAGACAACAACAATGAAGCTTCTGGTTTTAGCTACCACATGATTAAAGCGTTAGATAGAACAGATCCTAATAATTTAAAATTTGAGGACACTTCATTTGAAGTAAATTTAGGAACAGTAGTAGTTGCAAACACCACTGAAATCGAGATTAAAATGAACCTTGCAGAATGGTTTAAAAATCCGAATACATGGAATTTAAATGAGTTAAATACCGTTTTAATGCCAAATTTTGAAGCTCAAAAAATGATGCGTGCAAATGGAGACTCCGTCTTTAGTTTGGGTGTAGTAAATTAATAACAAATTAAGATTTGAATGGTTTAAGAACTTTTAATGATAGAGAGAAACACATGAAAAAACCGTATATATATTTCTTTGCATTTTTTCTTTTGACATCTTGTTCGTCTAAAGAAGAAGAAATCTATACACCGGTTCCATATAACTTAGAAATACCCGCACTGTTTGCAGACAAATTAATTGCACCTATAATTTCTGCAGATAATTTATTAACCGAAGAAGGAGTGGTATTGGGTAAAAAACTTTTTTTTGATAAAAAGCTATCAGGAGATAACACGCAAGCTTGCAGCTCTTGCCACAATCCTAAAAAAGCATTTACAGACCAACAACAATTTAGTGCAGGAATACAGGGAGAATTTGGCACAAGAAACGCAATGCCTTTATTCAATTTAGCTTGGAATTTTGATGAACGTTTTGCATGGGACGGAAAAGAGTTTGGACTAGAGAAACAAGCTTTAGAACCTGTTTCAAATCCGATAGAGATGCATGCAAACTGGAATCTAGTAGTACAAAAACTCGAAGAAAGTACAGAATATCCAACATTATTTTTACGGGCCTTTGGTACTTCAAAAATAGATGCCAAATTAGTTACAAAAGCAATTGCACAATTTGAAAGAACTCTTATTTCTGGGGATTCTAAATTTGATAAATACCTGCTTGGAGAAATAAGTTTAACGCAAGAGGAAGAAAACGGATTCAATGTTTTTATGGATGAAGCAAAAGGAGATTGTTTTCATTGTCATGGTAGCAATAACAATCCTCTTTGGACAGATAACGCATTTCATAATAACGGTTTAGACACTACTTTTCAAGATTTAGGATTCGGTGCGGTAACAGGAGACCCTAATGATAACGGTAAATTTAAATCGCCGTCTATTCGTAATTTAGCTTTTACAGCACCTTATATGCATGATGGTAGGTTTGCAACGTTAGATGAGGTTATCAATCATTATTCTGAAGGCCTTCAAAAGTCTTCAACAATAGATCCTTTAATGAAACGGGTAAACGAAGGTGGTGTTCACTTATCGCAAAAAGATAAAAACGATTTAAAAGCCTTCCTGCTATCGCTCACCGATAGAAAATTTATAAATAACCCGAACTTTCAGGAGTAATCAATAAAAGCAATCGAATTATTGGGTTTCATAATGAAATATCTTCGCTTTTCTTCTACTTATATTGTATATTTGCAGTCAATTTAGATTTAATCTATTTAAGAATATGATAAAAGTTTCAGACACAGCGAAGAAGAAAGTCGTAGAGTTAATGACTGACGATGGCTTTGACGCATTAACCGATTTTGTAAGAGTTGGTGTGAAAAGTGGTGGTTGTTCAGGTTTGTCTTACGATTTAACTTTTGACAATAAAAAAGAAGAAAACGACAAAGTTTTTGAAGAAAATAATGTAAAAATTATTGTTGACAAAAAAAGTTTTTTATATTTAGTAGGAACAACTTTAGAATACTCGGGGGGGTTAAATGGAAAAGGATTTGTTTTTAACAATCCCAATGCAAATAGAACCTGTGGATGTGGTGAAAGTTTTTCATTATAAAAAAAATTAAAAAGAGATGTCAAAATATACCGAAGACGATTTAGAACAAGAATTAAAAACCCAAGAATATAAATACGGTTTTTATACAGATATAGAAAGTGAAACCTTTGCAAAAGGGTTAAATGAAGATGTGGTTATTGCAATCTCTAAAAAGAAAAACGAACCTCAGTGGATGACTGATTGGCGTTTAGAAGCATACAGAGTTTGGGAAAAAATGGAAGAACCTGAATGGGCAAATGTCCATTACACAAAACCAAAATTTCAAGATATTGCGTATTATTCTGCACCAAAAGAAAAGCCAAAATTAAATTCTTTAGATGAAGTAGACCCAGAATTATTGGATACTTTTAAGCGTTTAGGAATTTCTTTAGATGAACAAAAAAAATTAGCAAATGTAGCAGTAGATATTGTAATGGATTCTGTTTCTGTTGCAACCACCTTCAAGAAAACATTAGGTGAAAAAGGTATTATTTTTATGCCTATTTCTGAAGCAATTCAAGAACACCCAGAATTAGTTAGAAAATATTTAGGAACCGTTGTTCCAACTACAGACAACTTTTATGCAGCATTAAATTCGGCAGTTTTTTCTGACGGATCTTTCTGTTACATTCCAAAAGGAGTTCGTTGCCCAATGGAATTATCAACGTACTTTAGAATTAACGAAGGAGGAACGGGGCAATTTGAAAGAACACTAGTTGTTGCAGATAAAGGATCTTATGTTTCATATTTAGAAGGCTGTACAGCACCAAGTAGAGATGAAAATCAATTGCACGCTGCAGTTGTAGAATTAATTGCTTTAGATGATTCTGAAATAAAATACTCTACAGTTCAAAACTGGTATCCTGGAAACAAAGAAGGAAAAGGTGGTGTTTACAATTTTGTAACTAAAAGAGCTATTTGCGAAACCAATGCAAAAGTTTCTTGGACTCAAGTAGAAACAGGTTCTGCAGTAACTTGGAAATATCCTTCTTGTATTTTAAAAGGAAACAATTCTGTAGGTGAATTTTACTCTATTGCAGTAACTAACAATCATCAGCAAGCAGATACAGGAACAAAAATGATTCACTTGGGTAAAAACACCAAGTCTACGATTATTTCTAAAGGAATTTCTGCAGGAAAATCTCAAAATTCATATAGAGGTTTGGTTCAGATAAGTTCTAGAGCAGAAAATGCTCGTAACTTCTCTCAATGTGATTCTTTATTGATGGGGAATGATTGTGGCGCACATACGTTTCCTTATATCGAAGTAAAAAACAAATCTGCACAAATAGAGCACGAAGCAACTACAAGTAAAATTGGTGAAGAACAATTATTTTACTGTAACCAACGTGGTATTGATACTGAAAAAGCAATTGCATTAATTGTAAACGGATTTAGTAAAGAGGTTTTAAATAAGTTACCAATGGAATTTGCTGTAGAAGCTCAAAAATTATTGGAAATTAGTTTAGAAGGTAGTGTAGGATAAAATAAAATAAAATTAAACTGCTCATAGCAATAAGCTAAAAGCAAATAGCCAAATTACAATGTTAAAAATAGAAAATTTACAAGCAAGTATCGATGATAAATCAATCTTAAAAGGATTAAATTTAGAAGTAAAAGCTGGTGAAGTACATGCAATTATGGGTCCTAATGGTGCTGGAAAAAGTACGTTGGCTAATATTATTGCTGGTAAAGATGATTATGAGATAACAGAAGGAACTATTGAATTAAATGGTGAAGATATTAGTGAGCTTGCTCCTGAAGAAAGAGCCCATAATGGTGTGTTTTTATCTTTTCAATATCCTGTAGAAATTCCTGGAGTTTCTGTAACTAACTTTATAAAAACTGCTATTAACGAAACACGTAAAGCAAAAGGTTTAGAAGACATGCCTGCAAAAGACATGTTAAAAATGATTCGTGAAAAATCTGAATTATTGGAAATAGACCGTAAATTTTTATCTCGTTCTTTAAACGAAGGTTTTTCTGGAGGAGAGAAGAAACGTAACGAAATTTTTCAAATGGCAATGTTAGAACCTAAATTAGCCATTTTAGATGAAACAGATTCTGGTTTAGATATTGATGCTTTGCGTATTGTTGCAAACGGTGTTAACAAACTTAAATCTAAAGACAATGCTGTAATTGTTATTACACACTACCAGCGTTTGTTAGATTATATTGTTCCAGACTTTGTACATGTTTTACATAATGGTAAAATAGTGAAATCTGGAGATGCTTCTTTGGCTATAGAGCTAGAGGCAAAAGGATATGATTGGATTAAGCAAGAACTAGTGTAAAATTAGTTTTTAGTAGAAGTATACAGAAATGGGTGCCAACACTAAAAACTGAAAACTGAAATTATGGAATTAACAGATAAATTATTATCATCATACGTAGCGTTTGAAAATCGTGTAGATACAAATTCTGATATACACGAAATTCGCTCAAAAGCCTTTCAAAATTTTGAAAATTTAGGCTTCCCTACTAAAAAGTTAGAAGCTTGGAAATACACTTCTTTAAACTCCGTTTTAAAGCAAGATTATAGTTTGTTTCCTAACAAAGAAAATGCAATTCAATTAGCAGATGTGCAAAAATATTTTATACATGATATAGACACATATAAGCTTGTTTTTATAGATGGAAAATACAGTTCTTTCCTATCGGAAAGCACACATGATACTTTTGATGTTTGCTTAATGTCTGCTGCATTAACCAAACCAAAATACAAAGCTGTTATTGAAAATTACTTCAATAAAATAGCTAAAAAAGACAATTTAACCTCTTTAAATACAGCTTTTGCGAATGAAGGTGCTTACATCTATATTCCTAGAAATGTAGAGGTAGAAAAACCGATTCAAATTCTCAACTTTACCACGGGTTCTGAAGCAGCAACCATGTTGCAACCAAGAAACTTAATTGTTGTTGAGCAAAATGCACACGTTCAAATTATAGAGCGCCATCAAAGTTTAACTTCAAACCCTGTTTTAACAAATGCGGTTACAGAAGTTTTTGCTGCAAAAGATGCAACTGTAGATATTTACAAGATTCAGAATGATAATACAAATGCTTCGCTGGTAGATAATTCTTACATCGAACAAAAATCAAATAGTATTGTTTCTGTGCACACTTTTTCATTTGGTGGAAATATCACAAGAAACAATTTAAACTTTTATCAAAAAGGAGAGCACATCGATTCTATCTTAAAAGGAATTACAATTCTTGAAGGAAAACAACATGTAGATCACCACACTTTAGTGCATCATATAGAACCAAATTGTGAAAGCCACCAAGATTATAAAGGAATTTATAATGAGCGTTCTACAGGTGTTTTTAACGGTAAAGTAGTTGTAGATAAAGAAGCACAAAAAACAAATGCTTATCAAAAAAGCAACAATGTTTTATTAAGTAATAAGGCTACTATAAATGCAAAACCTCAACTAGAAATTTTTGCAGATGATGTAAAATGTTCTCACGGTTGCACTATTGGGCAATTAGACGATGATGCTTTATTTTATATGCAACAGCGAGGAATTCCAGAGAAAGAAGGTAAAGCATTGTTAATGTTTGCTTTTGCAAATACTGTTTTAGAGAGTGTAAAAATACCGGAGGTAAAACAGCGTATTGCTAAAATTATTGCAAATAAATTAAATGTAAAAATCGGTTTCGATTTATAAGCAACTAAGTTGCATTTTGTATAACGTAAAAACCACGCAATTTGCGTGGTTTTTTTATAACTTAATTTCAATCTATCGACTCCAAAACCCCTTTCAAAAATATATTTTCTTCAAACCAAGACAGCCCAAAACGAACAATAACCAAATCTTCATCCGGCAAAACGTATACCCTTTGCCCTTGATACCCGTCTGCAAAATACATGTTTTTAGGAACATCTTTAAATTGTTTTTCTGCATTTAACCAAAAATGCGCGCCATAGGTTCCGTTTGAAGTTGGCGATGGTGTTGTTATATAGTCTACCCATTTTTTAGTAAATAGTTCTTCTCCGTTCCAATTTCCGTTGTGCAAGTATAGGAGTCCGAATTTTGCCCAATCTCTCGCGGTTGCCCACGCATAAGAAGAAGCAACATAATTTCCTGCCAAATCACTTTCAACCACCATAGAATTCATTCCAATTTTATCAATGAGGTTTGTATACCAAAAATCTAAATATTCTTGATGCGTTTTAAATTGACCCCTTAAAATTCCTGACAATAAATTAGAAGTACCAGAAGAGTAATTCCAAAAAGCGTTGGTTTTATATTGTAATGGTTTTTCTGCTTGCATCTTAGTCATATCTCTTTCTAAGAACAACATTTTTGTAGCATCAGAAATTTCATCATAATTTTCATCCCATTCTAAACCAGAATTCATTTGTAATAAATTATTGATGGTAATATTTTTACGAGCATCCTTTTGCCAAGAAGCAACAGGTGCTTTGTTATGAATGTTTATCTTATTCTGGTGCTGTAAAATACCAAAAATAGTACCAATAATACTTTTAGTCATAGACCAACCTAAAATTCTAGAATCTTTATCAAATCCGTCTGCATATTTTTCTAAAACAAGCTGATCTTTATAAAGAACTAAGACTGCCCTAGATTTGTTTTCTCCAAAAATAGCACCAACTGTTTCTCTTAATTTATTATAATTAATATTCCCAAAAACAGTGTCTTTTTGAGGAGCGTTCCCATAAGGAAAAGGGGTGTTATTGTCTGCATTTCCTCTTTTAGGGACTAAATAAGAAGCCGTTTCATCATTCACATTCAGTGTTAAAACAGCACCTAAACCTTCCCTGTAAACTGCTTTTCTAGTTAATAAACCCAATGCAGAAGAAATTACAAACTTGTTTTTTATATCTAATAGATCTGTAGCTAAATTTACTGGCGAAAAATTATTGTCAGTTTTGTCTGTAAACTCCAAGGTTCTTTCCCCAAGAAAAACAGAAGAGGTTGTGTTTTTTGCAGAGTATCCTGCTAAAATATTCAACTTTGGATAGTTAGAAATTACAAGTATTATAAGAATAACCGCTATAAGCAGCAGAATTCGTTTCAATATTTTCATGGCAAATATAGTTTAGTGATGTAAAAATAAGAAAATCATATTCAGTTTATGAAAACTTTACAAATGCATGCTTTATCTTTGTAGTTAAATATGACGTGTATGATTAATGTTGATAAAATTCGTGAAGATTTCCCAATTCTAAAAAGAACTGTTCATGGAAAGCGGTTGGTGTATTTTGACAATGCAGCAACTTCTCAAACACCCCAAATTGTTATAGATACAATTGTGGATTACTACAGTAATTACAATTCAAATATTCACAGAGGCGTGCATACTTTAAGCCAGGAAGCTACAGACAAGTACGAAGAAGCGCGTATTAAAATACAGCACCATTTTAATGCAAAAGAGGCATATGAAATTATTCTAACTTCTGGTACCACAAATAGTATCAATATTATTGCTGCTGGTTTTGCTTCTATACTGCAAAAAGGAGACGAAATTATTGTTTCTGCTTTAGAGCACCATTCTAATATTGTGCCTTGGCAAATGCTGTGTGAAAAAACAGGCACTATTTTAAAGGTAATTCCAATGTTAGAGGACGGTTCTTTGAATATGGATGCCTACCATGATTTGGTAAATGAAAAAACAAAATTAGTTTTTTGTAACCATGTTTCTAATGCGCTAGGAACAGTTAATCCTGTGGAAGAAATTATTGCAAAAGCACATGCCTTTAATGCTGCTGTCTTGTTAGATGGGGCACAAGCAACCCCTCATATAAAACCAGATGTACAAGCTTTAGATGTAGATTTTTATGTTGCTTCTGCTCATAAATTGTGCGGACCAACCGGAGTTGGTATGTTATACGGAAAAGAAAAATGGTTACAAAAATTACCACCCTATGAAGGTGGTGGAGAAATGATTGCTACGGTTTCTTTTGAGAAAACAACCTATGCAGGCTTGCCACATAAATTTGAAGCGGGTACCCCAAATATTTGTGGAGGTATTGCTTTTGGTGCTGGTTTAGATTATATGAACGCAGTGGGCTTTAACAACATTGCTTCTTATGAACATGAGCTTCTAGAATACGGAACACGAGAGTTGTTAAAAATTGAAGGATTAAAAATATACGGAACAACCGCTAAAAAGACAGCTGTAATCTCTTTTAACGTAGGCGGAATTCATCCGTATGATATAGGAGCTATTTTAGATAAGCTTGGCATAGCGGTTAGAACAGGGCATCATTGCGCACAACCAATTATGGATTTCTATCAAATACCAGGAACTATTAGGGCTTCTTTCTCTTTTTACAATACAAAAGAAGAAATAGATGTTTTTGTAAGTGGCGTTAAAAGAGCTGTTGGTATGCTTTCTTAAAAATATAAAGTTTTTATAAATAAAAAAAAGGTTGAGCTAAGCTCAACCTTTTTTTGTAATCATATACATGTGTTTTCTTTTACAAAAAGAAAACTACCTGCTTAATTATTTATCGTCCAAGAAAGGTAATATTGAGAACCTGTAGCTCCAACTCCTGGTGCACTAAAGTATTCTTTTCCTCCTAAATTGGCTCCACCAAATTTAACAACAGATTTTAAATTCGGAATCGTTAAATTGATTTGTGCATCTACAACTGATCTTGCATCTACCATTCCATCGTAGTAAGAAGATTGCCATAAGAACTCATCTTGCCATCTGTAGTTTACATTAAACCCAAAGTTCTTAAACAAGTTTGTTTTTCCAAACTGCACTTTTACTTTGTGCTCTGGTGTATTAAAACCTGCTTCAAAGTCTGGATCAGATCCTCCTTCTTCTTCAAATTTAGAATATGAATAATTGAAACCTAAATCAAAGCCATTCAATACTTTTTTCGAAAGTCCAATTCCCAAACCATAAGAACTAATGTCTGAATCTGAATTAGAATCAAAAGCAACTCCTTTGAAATCTCCATTACTTACAGCAATTAAAGCGAGTGGAGTTGGCATTGGCGTTGGAGAACCAAGTGCTGGTGCAATGTCTACGGCATCATTTAAAGAAACATTCCCATATAATGGTGCTGCTGCATTTTTACTTGCAATGAAATCTTCATATTTATTATAGTAGGCATTCACATCAATTGTCACTCCCGCAACAACACCTCTATATCCAACTTCATATGCAGTTACATATTCTGGCGCTACAAAATCAATATTAGACTTCACTAAATCTGCTGGATTCATACTCACAGCAAACGCTTGTAAAGAACTAGCGGTCCAAGAATTGTTGTATGCCATATCTCCTGTTAAAACTTGAGTACCTCCAATATTACTACCAGAAACAGCATTTATATAGCCTGCTAAAGCAGGGTTAATACCTAAATTATAAGGTAAAGATCTGTATCTGTCAATATTCTCTGGAGCTGTACCTACTAAGATTCCCGCACCAGCATCTAAACCAATATATTGATCTTGTGCAGTTGGGTTTCTAAAACCTGTTTGAAGAGAAGCTCTAAAGTTATGTCTCTTGTCTTCTCCAGCAGCATATGATAAAGAAACTCTAGGAGAAATATTCCCTTTAAAATTAATCGCTTTATCATACCTTGCAGAAGCGGTTAACTTTAAACGGTCATTTAACATTCTTTTTTGACCTTGAATATAAGCACCTGCTTCGGTGTATGCAATTGGCCCATCATAATCGGTAAAAATAGTTCCTTGAGAATCTAAACGATATTCTCGCATAGATCCACCTACTTGTATCTCTGCAAAGCTTATGTAATCTCTTAAGTTTAGGTTTGCGTCTGCATGATACATTTTAGTTCTATCCAAAAATTTAGAACCTGTAAGCAAGTTCGGATCATTTGTAACAATTTCTTTAGCTGCTTCAAATTCAGGGGTTCCTGGAATGAATCTTCCTGTATCGGCAACAATTCTACCTGTTGCATGCGCAGCATCAGTATTCCCGGCTGGAACACCTGGTATCGCACCAGTAAAAGCTTGTAAATAAGCTCCTGTATATTCGCCGTACCATCGTGTATTACCTTTCCATGCATTATTCACGTTAATCGCAGCAAAACGAGTATCATAAGAATCTCCTGCGTCCTCTGCTGTTGTATATGCTCTTACAAAGAAGTTCTTACCTCTAACCTCTAACCTGTGCTGTGCTAAAGTAAAGTTCTTAATGTTGTATCTATTTTGTCCTTGGTAAATGGTGTTTCCTGAACCAAATTTAGTGTTCCAAATAATTTCAAGTCTGTCATCTCCAAATGGTCGGTAATTTAAAGAACCTCCAAACTTTACACTCTTTGCCTCATTGTTCATGAAGTCAACGTCCTTATACCCGGTTCTACTTACATTTTCACTTGGTATTAGGGCAGAGGCACCTGCTGGAATAGCGCCTACATCTTCTAATGATTTTGCAACAGAATTTATGTTTGCAGTAACTTCATCTCCATAAACATTTAGACCATTATAATTAACGTTAGAAGCGTGACTCATTGAAGTGCCATCGATCTCATCTCTATAATCTGTAGCATACCAATCTGTACCTTTTAAATAAGACAAGGTAGCTTTGGCTGCAAAATAATCAGAAAAAGCATATGCCATTCTAATATTAAAATCATTAAATTCATTGTCTCCAGCAGCTTTCTGACTTGTAATTCCTCTCTTTAAAGAGAAACTAACTCCTTGATCATCAAAAGCACTTTTACTTCTCATAAACATAATACCATTAAATGCATTTGCACCATATAAAGCAGATGATGCTCCTGGCAGAATTTCTACAGATTTTACATCCAACTCAGAAATTCCTAACAAATTACCTACAGCAAAGTTTAAACCAGGTGCAGCATTATCCATACCGTCTACCAATTGCATAAACCGCTCATTTGCAAATGTTGAAAATCCACGTGTATTTACAGATTTAAATGTTAAACTATTTGAGTTAATGTCTACGCCCTTCAAGTTTTCTAAACCGTCGTAAAAAGAAGGTGAAGTAGTGTTCTTAATGGATCTTGAGTCTAAACGCTCTATTGTAACTGGAGACTCCATAATACGTTCTGGAGTTCGAGATGCAGAAACCACTATTTCATCAAGAAATGTTTCATTTTCCGTCAACACAACATCAATCTTTTGATTGTTCTCGGTAACCTCTACTTTTTCTGTTTTATATCCCAAAACCGAAATCTGCAAAGAAAACGGAGGAGTATCGGCTACGTTTAATGAGAAATTTCCATCAAAATCAGTGTTTGTGCCCACTGCTTTCCTTTCTACCTTAATGTTTGCACCAGGTAATGCTTCACCTGTTTTTGCGTCTTTAACTGTTCCTGTAATAGTGGTTTGAGCCAGCATAGCTGCACTTCCACATACTAGGAACGCTAGTAATAAAATCTTTTTTATCATAATTTAAATTGGTTTGTTTACTATATGCAAATTACAAAAAAAAATCAATAATCGATTATTTAACATTAAATTTTATGTTTTTCTTAAATTATTGTTAATTTTTTGAGATATTATTTATACAAAACCACACTAGAGGTTTTTAAAAAAAACCATTAGTTATCGTACATTTGCTAAGATAAACTCATTCCTTTTGAAAATAGTTAAAAATATTGCTAACTTTTACACAGACGAAAAAACTTTTGTTACCATTGGTACTTTTGACGGTGTTCATTTCGGACATCAAAAAATACTTGAAAAGCTAGTTTCAGAAGCTAAAGAAGCGGGTAAAAAGGCTATTTTATTAACCTTTTTCCCACACCCACGAATGGTTTTACAAAAGAATGCAACTATAGAATTACTAAACACAATAGATGAACGTGCTAAACTTTTAGAAAAAACAGGTTTAGATTACTTAATCATTCATCCCTTTGATAAGGCTTTTTCTAAAACAACTGCTTTAGATTTTGTAAAAGATGTTTTAGTACACACTTTTAATATTTCAAAATTAATTATTGGGTACGATCATCATTTTGGAAAAAATAGGGAGGGTAATATTGAGCAATTAACAAAATACAGCCATTTATATGATTTTATTGTAGAAGAGATTCCGGCACAAGATATTGATGATGTTTCAGTAAGTTCTACAAAAATAAGACGCGCTTTGGCAAATGGCAATCTAAAAACCGCCAACAACTATTTAGGCTATAATTTTATGTTAAATGGTTTTGTTGTAAACGGAAAAAAAATAGGCGGAAAAATAGGCTACCCTACTGCAAATATTGATGTTAAAGAAGAATATAAGCTCATCCCAAAAGTAGGGGTGTACGTTGTAAAGTCTCTTATAGAAAATAAAACTGTTTACGGTATGATGAATATTGGCAACAGACCTACGGTTAATGGAAAGCACCAAACAATAGAGGTTCATTTCTTTGATTTTGAAAGAGATTTATACGGTAAAAATTTAAAAATTGAACTGATTTATTTTTTAAGAGATGAACATAAATTTAATTCTCTTGATTCTTTAATTCTTCAACTCAAAGAAGATGAACAAACCTCAAGGAATTATATACAGGATAATTTATAACTTTCTACCTCACAAATTATATATTTGCATTTCATAATTCTTAGAAAATATGTTACAAGTACAATTTATTAGAGAAAACAGAGAAACTGTTTTAGCGGGTTTGGCAAAGCGTAATTTTGCAAATGCAGAAACTATGGTTGCACAAGTTCTAACCGCAGATGAAAATAGAAGAGCTACACAAGTTGCTATGGATGATGTTTTAGCTGAATCTAATAAATTATCTAAAGAAATTGGTGGGTTTTTTAAATCTGGTGAAGTACAAAAAGCAACTCTTTTAAAAGAAAAAACAGGCCAGCTAAAAGAGCAATCTAAAGAATTAGTTGAAAAGTTAAATGACTTTGCTGAAGAGTTACAAAACCTATTATTTCAAATACCTAACATTCCGCATGCTTCTGTAAAAGCAGGAAGTTCTGAAGATGACAATGAAAATATTTTTAGCGAAGGAATTATTCCTGATTTAGGTAAAAATGCTTTGCCGCATTGGGAATTAGCAAAAAAATATGATATTATAGATTTTGAATTGGGTACAAAAATTACGGGTGCTGGTTTTCCTGTATATAAAGGAAAAGGTGCAAGACTGCAGCGTGCTTTAATTAATTATTTTTTAGATAAAAACATAGCAGCTGGTTATAAAGAATACCAGGTTCCACATTTAGTAAACACAGCATCTGCAACTGCAACCGGACAACTACCTGATAAAGAGGGGCAAATGTATCATTCTAATGAAGATGATTTGTATTTAATTCCAACTGCCGAAATACCAATTACAAACATGTTTCGTGGTAATTTGGTTCAAGAATCTGATTTTCCTATTTGTTGCACAGGTTATACTCCTTGTTTCAGAAGAGAGGCCGGAAGTTATGGAGCACACGTTAGGGGTTTAAATAGATTGCATCAATTTGATAAAGTTGAAATTGTTAGAATTGAGCACCCAGATAATTCTTACCATGCTTTAAGTGGAATGGTAGAACATATTAAAGATATTTTAAGGGAGTTAAAGTTACCGTATAGAATTCTTCGTTTATGTGGCGGGGATACTGGTTTTACTGCTGCCTTAACATTCGATTTTGAATTATTCTCTACAGCACAAGACCGCTGGTTAGAAATTAGTTCTGCATCTAATTTTGAAACCTTTCAAGCAAATAGACTAAAGCTTCGTTTTAAAAACAAACAAGGGAAAAGTGAATTTGCACACACATTAAATGGCAGCTCTTTAGCTTTACCTCGTGTATTAGCTGGAATTCTAGAAAATTATCAAACAGCAGGCGGAATTAAAATACCAGATGTGCTAGTACCTTATTGTGGGTTTGATACCATTTCATAAATAATTTTTAGTTCTTTGTATTAATACTCAATCTAAACCCATAAACTAATAAAGTTTTTTGGATGGAAAACACGAATTAGAAGCTACAACACTCAGACACTTTTTATATTTATTCATTTTTACAAGTGCCTTTAAATACGTACTTATTTGTCCGTTTTTCATAAATACAATTCCATTGCTTTTTATTATTTCATATTGTATTTGCAAGATACTCATAATTTTAAATTTAATATGTTTACTACAGGAAAAGCATTTTTAGTGGCAAAAAAATATAAAAGGAATTAAAATACGATTGGTTTAACAATAATTTAAAGTGTTTCTTGGTTATCTTTGAATTTCATGAGGAATCTCTTTTTTTTTATTTTAATAGCTATTAGTAGCTGGAGTAGTGCCCAAGATACTAATGAAAAAATAATACAGAATGATTACCTTCTGGCTGAAAATTATTATAGAGAAAATGCCTATAAAAAAGCAACGCTCCTTTATAAAAAACTATATGATAGCAGTCCTTTTAATTCAAGGTATCTAGAAAGGTTAATTTCCTGTTACCAAGAAACAGATAAGTTTTTAATTGCCGAGCAATTGCTAAAAAATAAAATAAAAACCAATAAAGATCATGGTTATCTTTATGTATACTTAGGCTACAATTACGAAAAACAACAACTAAAAGATAGGGCGGCAATAAATTACAAAATTGCTCTAAAATCGCTAAACAAAAGCACTATTTATGCCGCTGTGATTGGCGCTCTTTTTAAAGAATATAATTTATTAGACAATGCTATTTTAGCTTATGAAAAAGCAATGAAAATTAATAAAAATGCAAATTATATTTTTCAAATTGCCCAGATTTACGGAGAAAAAGGTAATTATAAAAAAATGTTTGAATCCTATGTTGAGATTGTTGACAGTAATGATCGATATTTTAATGTAATTCAAAGATATACCAGCAAATATATTACAGAAGATTCTGAAAACGAGGCGAATATTTTATTTAAAAAAACACTTTTAAAAAAAGCTGCTAGTAAACCTAAAGATGTTTGGAATGTTTTACTCAGCTGGTTGTTTACTCAGCAAAAAGACTATGCAAAAGCACTCATTCAAGAAAAGGCTTTGTTCCAAAGAAAACAAGAAGATTTAAGCGCTATATTTACCGTAGGTAAAACAGCATTTGAAAACAACGCTTTTGAGACTTCTCAGAAATGTTTCAATTTTATTGTTGAAAAATCAAATACCAAAAGCGAAATAATTAATGCCAATCTATACCTAACTAAAATAGCAGTTGCCACTAAAAGTCCTGAGACAAAAAAGTTGTTTTCAAGTATTTTTAAACGTTTTGGGAAGAATGCTGCCACGATTACAATACAAGTAGGATACGCTGATTTTTTAACCTTCTCTGAGAATAAACCAACAAAAGCAATTGTTGTTTTAAAAGAGGCCCTTTTGTATGCAAATTCTAAATTTGATAAAGCTAGAATTAAACTAAAACTAGGAGATGTTTTAGTTTTTACTGGAAAATTTAACACCGCCCTTATTTATTTTTCACAAATACAAACGCAATTAAAAAACCACGAACTGGCGCAAGAGGCACGTTTTAAAGTTGCACAAACTAGTTATTTTAAAGGAGACTTTGAATGGGCAAAAGCACAGTTAAAAATACTAAAAAGCGCTACAACACAATTGATTGCAAATGATGCAGTCGCATTATATTTAAAAATATCAGATAATGAACCTGTAGACTCTATTCCTTCTGGCTTAAAGCAACTGGCTAAAGCAGAACTTCTCGCTTTTCAAAATAAAAATGATGCAGCATTAAATGAATTAAACAATCTGTTCACACAAAAAGAGGTGTTTGTAAATGGCTTAATACCAGGAGAGGTGATTTATGATGATGTTTTATTTTTTCAGGCAAAACTGCTTGTAAAACAAAATAAATACAAACAAGCTCTTCTAAGTTTATCTAAAATTATAGCAGCAGATAATCAAGGTTTTTTAACGGATGCTATTTATTTTATGATGGCAGAAATCTATCATAATAAAATAAAGAATAGAGAGAAGGCTAAAGAATACTATCAAAAAATAATTTTTGAGCATGCTTCTAGTATTCACTTAGTAGATGCACGAAAAAGATACAGAAAACTAAGGGGAGATAAAATGTAATATAAATTTCTGATTAATCGTTCTAATATTAAATAGAAAATTAAAGACTAAAAAATGTACATATACAACGTAACTACGAATATAGACGCCACAGTGCATGATGAATGGCTAAACTGGATTAAAACTCATATTACTGAAGTTCTAAATACTGGAAAATTTACATCTGCAAAGCTTACGGAAGTTTTAGTAGAAGAAGAAATGGGAGGCAAAACGTATTCTGTTCAGTATGCTGCAAATACAAGAGAAGATCTCGAAAACTACTACAAGTTTAATGCTCCTAAATTACAATCAGAGGGTCTTAAACGATTTGCAGATAAAATGCTAACTTTTAAAACTGAGTTAAAAATTGTAGAGGAATTTTACCCAATTAATTAAAAACAAACCCCAGGTTTTTAATATTGTATATCGCCGAAAAATTATGCCAAATTTAACTGTATCTTTGCGTATATCAGGATAAAAACAAAGATTGTGTTTGTAAAAGCAAAAAAACATTTAGGTCAGCATTTTTTAACAGATGAAGGCATTGCAAAAGACATTGCAGATACTTTAACTGGCATTGGCTATGAGGACATTTTAGAAATTGGTCCAGGAATGGGTGTTTTAACAAAATATTTATTACAACAGAAAGCAAAAGTTACTGTCATGGAATTAGACAGAGAGTCTGTTGCTTATTTACATGATACTTTTCCTTTAGAACATATTAAATTAGATACCTCAGCAACACACTTCTCTGTTTTAGAGGGAGATTTTTTAAAAAAGGAAATAAAAGAAATATTTCAGAAAAAACAAGTCGCAATTATTGGTAACTTCCCATATAATATTTCCACTCAAATTGTTTTTAAAGCAATAGAAAATAGAGCGTTTGTGCCAGAGTTTGCAGGCATGTTTCAAAAAGAAGTAGCTAAGAGAATTGCAGAAAAAGAGGGTAGTAAAGTCTACGGAATTCTTTCTGTATTAACACAAGCTTTTTTCGATGTAGAATATCTTTTTACCGTTCCGCCAACCGTTTTTAATCCACCACCAAAAGTAGATTCTGGCGTTATAAGATTGGTAAGAAAAAAGGATTATTCTCTTCCTGTAGATGAAAAAATATTTTTCAGAGTTGTAAAAACAGCTTTTAACCAGCGTAGAAAAATGTTGCGTTCTAGCTTAAAATCTTTCAACCTTTCTGAAACTTTAAAAGAAGACCCTATCTTTACAAAACGTCCAGAACAGTTGTCTGTGCAAGCTTTTATTTCTCTAACGCAAAAATTAATAGAAAATGGCATTTGAAATTACAAATGAATTTCTCGAAAACCTAGTTGGTTTTATTGATAAAAACAACGATTCTAAAATAAAAAATATTTTTGAAGATATCCATTTTGCAGATATTGCAGAAGTTTTAGATGAGGTTAGTTTTGACGAGGCTATTTATATTATAAAACTTTTAGATAGCGAAAAAACATCAGAAATTCTTACAGAGTTAGATGAAGATACTCGAGAAAAAATTCTAGAAAATTTCTCAGCAAAAGAAATTGCGAATGAAGTTGAAGAAATGGATTCTGATGACGCTGCCGATATTATTGGTGAACTTTCAGAAGCCCGTCAAAAACGTGTAATTAATGAACTTGAAGACACTGAGTTAGCAGAAGACATTAAAGAATTATTGTCTTATGGAGACGATACTGCCGGTTCTTTAATGGCAAAGGAATTGGTAAAAGTTTACGAAACTTGGACGGTTGCCGGATGTATGCGAAGAATAAGAGGGCAAGCTCAAGAGGTCACAAGAGTGCACTCTATTTACGTTGTAGACAAGGAAGATAAACTAGTTGGTAGATTGTCTTTAAAAGATTTAATTGTTGCCAAATCAGATCAGAAAATTGCGGATATTTCTAAGGCTAAAGTAGATGCTGTAAACGTGAACGAAGATGATGAAACCGTTGCTAGAATCATGGTAAAATACGATTTAGAAGCAATACCTGTAGTAGATGATAATAATGTTTTATTGGGTAGAATTACAATTGATGATATTGTTGATCTTTTAAAAGAAGAAGCAGACAAAGATTATCAAATGGCGGCTGGTTTAACACAAGATGTAGATTCAGATGATAGTATTTTTGAATTGACAAAGGCGCGTTTGCCATGGTTGTTCCTAGGTTTAATTGGCGGAGTTGGTGCTTTTATAATTATGGAAGGGTTTCAAGATGTATTTAGTAAGTATGCTTCTTTATTCTTTTTCACTCCTTTAATTGCGGCAATGGCTGGTAATGTTGGTGTACAATCTTCTGCAATTATTGTACAAGGTTTAGCAAATGATGATGTAAAAGGAAGTATTAATAGTAGGCTTTTAAAAGAAATGCTGTTAGCTGCTTTGAATGGAGTTATTTTAGCACTTTTCTTGTTTCTTTTTGTGTGGGTTTATGAAGGTAAAACAGATCTGGCATTAGCAATCTCTGTGTCTTTAGTTGTCGTTATTGTTATTGCAGGATTAATTGGCACGTTTGTACCTTTATTTTTAAATAAAAGAGGTGTTGATCCTGCAATTGCAACGGGACCTTTTATTACAACTTCTAATGATATTTTTGGAATATTAATCTACTTTATGATTGCTAAAATGATTTTAGGAATCTAAAAAACCTTCCTAAATTAATAGAAGGGTTTTTTCTTTTTCTTTTCAATTTTAGATACAGGTTCTTCACCGTATATCCGCAATTACTCCCATTCGTGCAGAAAATAAATTAACCACACATCAAAAATAACTTTTACAAGCTTCATAACTATACGGAAAGCCGAGCGTGAAATTGCGGGTTTCCGTAAAACCAACATTAATCTATAATACCTAGTTCTTTTGCTTTTAATATTAAATCTATATTATTAATAGCATTTAAATCTGTTCTTAAGTTTGCTAATTTTGTTTCGATAGACCTTAGTTTAATTTTAATTCCGTCGTTTTTACTAATAATCCCTTCTAAATTTGCGATTTTTACATGTTTTGGAAGTTCATTTAATATTTGAAGCGCCACCTCATCCATTTGAATTTGAACAATATTTCTACGTAGTATTTTTTGATGTATTTCGTGGGTATAATAATACTCATTGTGCAATATTTTTTGCACTGCAAAACCTATTTCTGTAGCATCGCATTTACTTTTTAATAAATAAGCATTAGGGTTTAAATTACTAATTACGTTGTAAACTCTATTTGTTTCTGTGTGCCCCGTAATTACCCCTATTTTAATATCTATTTTATCCTTTCTAATGGCTTTTATTAATTCTTCACCTCCTTTTAAATTGGTTTGCTGTGTGGCATTATCAAAGCTTAAATCTGTAAATAAGATTTGAAAAGGAGTCGAGTTTTCGTTTGATTTTATCAACTCAAGTGCCGCATCACAATTATTTATAGTCACCACATCAAAACCTCCTAACTCTTTGAGGTAGCAACGTATTCCATTTAGTGTTAATTGATGATCATCTGCAATTAAAATTCTAGTTTTATCTGCCATTCGTTGAGATTTCTATATAAATACTTGTTCCTTTATCTGATGTACTTTCAATAGAAAAAGTGCCGTTAACCTCTTCTATTCGTTCTTGCATGTTTTTTAAACCTATTCCTGCTTTCTTTGAAGCAGTGTTAAACCCTTTTCCGTTGTCAGAAATTGTTAAAGTAATTGCTTTTTTAGTTTGTTTAAAATTTAAGATAACAGCTGAGGCTTCTGCATGTATTTTAGAGTTCTGAATACTTTCTCTAATCACTAAGAATAATGTTCTTTTTATTGAATTATTAATGTCTTTCCAAATTACAGTATCAATTTCTTGTACTTTAATTTTAAAATCGATTTCAAAAAAATCTGAAATTAAACTAATAATTTGATTTTTAAAAGACACTTTTTCAAAACTTTCACTACTTAATTGATGTGATAAATTTCGAACCGTTCCCTTTATAATAGCAAGTTTTTTTGCTTCTTCTAATTGCTTTCTTTTCGTCAATTCTAAATGCAACATTCTTATGTCTCCAGCAACCTCATCATGCAAAGATTTGGCAATTCGCTGGCGCTCTTTTTCACGTACTTCAATTTGTTTCATTTTAGCTTCAAAAATCAACTTTTTTCTCCTGTTTGTAACAATACTAGCGCCAAAACCAAGAAACAAAATACTAGCACCTGCACTTAAAAAACCAATTATTTTGTGCTGTCGTTCTGTTTCTAAAGCCAGTTGATTTCTAGTGTTTTCTAGTTTTAAGGAAATATTTTCTTTGTCTTTTTTTTCAGTTTCATACCGAACCTTCGTAAACTTATTTTTTAAAATTCGCTCTCTCTTATGAAGACTATCATTTAATTGCGTGCGCTCTTCTAAATATTTCCTACCTTTTTCTCCGCGAACTAATTTAGATAAGAGTAACAGGTTTTCTAATTTTTTCGTAGGAGTAAGCAGCTCTTTTGCTGTTTGTAAAGATTTCTTGATAAAAAAGATTGCTTTCTTCGTTTCATTATTAGAGGCATGTAGTTCTCCTAATAAGGCGTAAGAAAAAATTAAACCTCTTTTATACCCTCTTGACTGTCTAGATTTTAAAACTTCTAAATATCCTTTTAAAGCTAGTTTTTTATCCCCCTGCATAAAGCGACCATAAGAAAGGCCCTCTAATGCTGATTCGTATCTATATGCATTCTCAACCTTAAGATCCGCTACCATCAAACATTTATTAAAATATTCTATTGATTTTGTATAGTTTCCCTCTTACTCGTATGTCTTTGCTAAATGCAGTTGTAGCCTAGCTTTTTCATATTTCAACTTAATGTTCGGAATTTTTTTTTGGAGTTCAAAAAACTTTAGATAGTTTTTTCTAGCTTCTTCTTGCCTTTCTAGCCTCCACATAACATTACCTAACCTTTCATACAATAGCCCTGTAAAAAACACTTCTCCTGAAGGCTCTAACAAATGTAATCCTTCAATAATTGAGCTTTCACCGCCGAAATAGTCTTTTTCTCTGTATTGAAGAGCAGATATCGAAAGCAATCTTCTTCCAGCCTCCAAAGAATCTTTTAATTGAACTGATATCTTTTTAGATTCACTTAAATAATATAAACTACTATCGGATTTTGCTAAATTATCTCCAGAATTTAAAACCTTAAAAAAAAGGGCCTTATAATAATATTGCTTTCCTAAAGCAAAAGAGTCTTTCGTTTTAATAAAAAATGTACGAAGTTTCTTTTCTGTTAAAGTTAAATTAGCAAGGTCTTTGTTAAAAAAACTTTTCATACCAAAAAGAACATACGTTTGTTTAATTACAGAATCTATCTTAGTTTTTTCTGCAATTAAAAATGCTTTTTGAGGTAAATGAGCTTGTTTTGTTTTTCCATATTCTTCTAATATCAATGCAATAGTGTCTCTGCTTTCATTTTGAGAAAACACCAATAAATTAACAAATAAAAGTAAAAATAGTATGTTTTTTTTATTAAAAAGAAAATAAGTGGCTCCTTGAAAGAGTCTGTCTTTTGTCATAAACATTCTAGTTTAGGGCTCATTAATTTTTTTTAGGGGATTTATTTTCTAACATCATTTTTTGGAAAATTCATTTCTTAAAAACTAAAAATAGAATTTTAAAATTAAAAATGAGTTGTTTTATTGCATTTTCTGAAATAAATCCCAAATGACAACACCTGTAGTTACAGAAATATTTAAGGAGTGTTTCGTTCCTAATTGTGGAATTTCAATGCACAAGTCTGAAGCATTCACAACTTCTTGCTGCACTCCTTTTACTTCATTTCCCATTACAATTGCGTACTTCTCGCTCTTTTTAGGAAAAAAGGTGTTCAGTTTAGTGCTATTTTCTGCTTGTTCAATGGCCAATACTTTAATGTTATCTCTTTTTAATGTTTCAACTAAACTAAGCGTGTCCTCAACATATTCCCAAGACACAGACTCTGTTGCCCCTAAAGCTGTTTTATGAATTTCTTTATTTGGCGGAGTTGCACAAATACCACATAAATATATTTTTTCTATCAAAAAAGCATCACTAGTTCTAAAAACAGAACCAATATTATTTAAGCTTCTTATATTATCTAAAACTACAATAATTGGTGTTTTTTCAACGGCTTTAAAAGCATCTACTGAAATTCTACCTAACTCGTTATTCTTTAATTTTCGCATACTTTGTGGATAAGTTCACTATAAACTGCTACTGAATACTGCTTACTAATTTTTATATTCGCAAAACTAACTTTAATTTTCTAAACACTTGACAAAACAGAAACCAAAAAAAGTAACTCCTTTAATGAAGCAATACAATGCCATCAAAACAAAATATCCTGATGCAATGTTGCTTTTTCGCGTGGGAGATTTTTACGAAACTTTTGGTGAAGACGCTAAAAAAGCAGCTGGTGTTTTAGGAATTACATTAACAAAACGTGGTGCAGGAAGTGAGACAGAAACAGCGTTAGCAGGGTTTCCACACCATTCCTTAAACACCTATTTACCAAAGTTGGTAAAAGCTGGTATGCGGGTAGCTATTTGCGATCAACTAGAAGACCCTAAAATGACCAAAACCATTGTAAAGCGTGGTGTTACAGAATTAATTACGCCTGGTGTGTCTTTAAATGATGAAGTTTTACAAAGCAAAACCAACAACTTTTTAGCAGCGGTTCATTTTGATAAAAAACAACTCGGAATTTCGTTTTTAGATGTCTCTACAGGTGAGTATTTGGTGTCGCAAGGAAATGCAGAGTATATCGACAAATTGTTGCAGAACTTTAACCCCAGCGAAGTCTTAGTTCAAAAACAGCATAAACAACAGTTTTTAGAACTTTTTGAAAACCGATATTACACTTTTTATTTAGACGATTGGGTTTTTCAAAAGGAGTACGCTAATGATGCTTTACAAAATCATTTTGCAGTAAAAAGCTTAAAGGGTTTTGGAATTCATGAAGTTAAAAACGGAATTATAGCTGCCGGTGCCGTTATGTATTACCTATCAGAAACGCAACACAATCAGCTAAAACACATACAGGTTATTAGTAGAATTGCAGAAGATAATTATGTTTGGATGGATCGTTTTACTGTCCGCAATCTAGAGCTATACAGCTCTAATTCTTTAAATGCTGTTACACTTTTAGATGTTATCGATAAAACAATTTCGCCCATGGGCGGAAGACTACTAAAGCGGTGGTTGGCGCTTCCTTTAAAAAATATAAACGACATTCAAAATCGTCACGAATTGGTGAAGTTTTTTATAGACTCCAACGAATTTTCAGAAACAGTAACCTATCAAATAAAACAAATATCAGACTTAGAAAGGTTGATTTCTAAAGTTGCCACGGCAAAAGCTTCGCCAAGAGAAATTGTCTTATTAAAAGATTCTTTAAAAGCTATTTTACCTATAAAATCAGCTGCAGAAAACAGCAAAAACCCTACTGTAAAAGCTCTTGGAAATCAGTTACACACAGCAACTGATTTAATTGCTAAAATCTCTGAAACTTTATTTGACCATGCACCAGTAAATATTAATAAAGGAAATGCAATTGCTACAGGGGTGCATCAAGAATTAGATGATTTACGTGCCATTTCTAATTCTGGAAAACAGTATTTAGATGACATGCTAGCGCGCGAAACCGAGCGCACGGGGATCTCAAGTTTAAAAATTTCATTCAATAATGTTTTTGGGTATTTTATTGAGGTTAGAAACTCTCAGAAAGATAAAGTTCCTGAAGAATGGGTTCGGAAACAAACACTCGTAAATGCAGAGCGTTATATTACCGAGGAGCTTAAAGAATACGAAACAAAAATATTAGGTGCTGAAGAAAAAATTCAAAAATTAGAACAAGAAATATTTTCTAAATTATTACAATATATAATTCAATTTGTACAAATTGTGCAAGAAAATGCACAAATAATTGCAAAAATTGACTGTTTACTGTCTTTTTCTGTTTTAGCAATAGACAACAACTATGTGCGCCCTGTTATGGATGAAAGTACCGATTTAGAAATTAAAAATGGGCGACATCCAGTAATTGAAAAACAGCTTCCAATAGATCAGGCTTATGTTGCAAATGATTTAGTGTTAAATAGAAATCAGCAACAAATAATTATGATTACCGGGCCTAACATGTCTGGTAAATCGGCTATTTTAAGACAAACAGCACTCATTGTTTTATTAGCGCAAATGGGAAGTTATGTGCCCGCACAGAATGCTAAAATTGGTGTTATAGACAAGATTTTTACACGTGTTGGAGCTAGTGATAATATTTCCATGGGAGAATCTACTTTTATGGTAGAAATGAATGAAACCGCTTCTATTCTAAATAATGTTTCAGAAAGAAGTTTAATTCTTTTAGATGAAATAGGGCGAGGAACTTCTACCTATGACGGAATTTCGATTGCCTGGGCAATTTCTGAATTTTTACACGAACACCCTTCTAAGGCAAAAACATTATTTGCGACACATTATCACGAACTGAACGAAATGACGGCTACTTTTGAGCGTATTAAAAACTTTAATGTATCTGTAAAAGAGCTAAAAGACAACATTATTTTCTTGCGTAAATTGGTTTCTGGTGGCTCTAACCATAGTTTTGGAATTCATGTTGCTAAACTCGCTGGAATGCCAAATGTAGTAATTCATAGAGCTAACAAAATACTAGCACAGTTAGAAAAAAATAATAAAAGTGCAGAAGTAAAAGAAGCTTTAAAACAAACGCAACATGAAGAAATGCAGCTTAGCTTTTTTCAACTAGATGACCCTCTTTTAGAAAATATTAGAGAAGAAATTTTAGCGACCAATATAGATACTTTAACACCTATTGAAGCCTTGATGAAATTAAATGAAATTAAACGAATGTTATTGAAAAAGTAGTATTCTATTGAAGTTTTGTTTAAAATAATCTTCTAATAATTATATAGGTAGAAAAACCAATTATTATTACAATTGCAATAATAAAAACATAAGAAATAGGGTTTGTAAAATATGTAGCTACTAAAAGAAATAGAGTTCCGCCAAACAATAAACCTTTATAAATGTCTTCTCTATGTTTTTTATTTAAGCAGTCTTTATTTCTCTTTTACCAGCATAATGACTAATTATACAAGCTAAAGCACCAACAAAAGGTACAAATAAAATAATTGCTCCCCAAAGTAAAAAGCGCGTGTTACTTTTATTTTTAGAAGCTAAAAAAAAAGCAAACACAACCAATAACAGTAAGAGAATTAAGAAGGTTAGAATTTGATAAGGGTAAATCATTAACATAGCAATAGGTTTTTATTAAAGGTACAATTTTTTTAAAGAATGAAAAGAAAGCACTCTGATAATAAGTAATAACAGAAATAATGTGAAACAAATAATAGTTTATTCTTTTTATAAAAATAACTCAGTATATTTGTAGTATGAATAGTATATTCTTATTTATTAGTGGTCCAGAAGTTATGATTATCATGTTAATTGTGGTGATGGTTTTTGGTGCAGATAAAATTCCTGAAATTGCTAGAGGTTTAGGTAAAGGAATTCGTCAAGTAAAAGACGCAACTAATGATATTAAAAGGGAAATAAAAGACAGTTCTGATACTACGGGAATTGATACGGATATTGCTAAAGATATTAACAAGGAAATTAGCAGTGTTAAAGACGATATTGAAGACCTTACCGGTCCAATAAAAAGACAATTATAAGTTTTCTAAAGTACTCTACTTATTGTTAAACCATCTCTAATTGGTAACAAGATCGTTTCTATCCTTGTGTCTTCATTCATCATTTTATTATACGCTAAAAGCACTTTCGTATCGGTGTCTTTCGGGTCTAATGCGGCAACAACTTTACCGCTCCATAAAACATTATCAGATAGAATAATTCCGCCAGAGTTCATCTTATCAATAATTAAATGAAAATAATTAATATAATTAGATTTGTCTGCGTCGATAAAAACCAAATCAAATTTTTCATCAATTGTTGGAATAATTTCAATTGCATTGCCCACAAACTGTGTTATTTTATTTCTAAAGCCAGATTTTTCGAAGTATTTATTTTGAAGTGTTTCTAATTCTTCATTTTTATCTATCGTAATTATTTTACCTTCAGAAGACAAACCCTCTGCTAAACACAGCGCAGAATACCCGGTATATGTGCCAATCTCTAAAATGTTTTTAGGTTGAATTATTTTAGTAATCATAGACAATATTCGGCCTTGAAAAGCACCGCTTAGCATTCTTGGGTTTAACACTTTTTGCCAAGTTTCTTTTGTTAGCTCTTGTAAAATGTTTGGCTCTTCTTGTGAATGAGCTACAACGTAATTGTCTATTTTTTCTGGTAGAAAATGCATTCTAATTGAGGTATTTTTATTCTTTGTTTTTTTCTAATAAAGCTTTTAAATATTCTTTGTCTTTCTCAGACAGGCAGTGTTTTAGATCTTTACAATACTGAGCGTGTCCTTTATATAAAGTAGACAACGTTGTATTTTGTTTGGTATACTTAACGCAAATTCTGCAAGCAACAAGATGAATATATAGCTTTATTTTATCTTTTATTGAGGCTTCACTATATTGATTTTTATCACATATAGTCGTGGCTTGGTCACATGTTATTTTTAAGTTTCTAAACATTTCTTAATTGTTAAACCAATTATCTTCCATACATTTTCTCAACTGTATTCTAGCCCTATGTATCATTACCCATAAATTTGACGAAGTAATACCTAACTCCTTACATATTTCTTCTGTTTCAAATTCCTGTACGGTTTTCATTCTAAAAACCATAGCATATTTTTCTGGTAATTTATCAATACATACCTCTAATTGATTCCTCAACTCTTCTCTTTCTATTTGTTTTTCAGAGGAATTATCCCAGTTTTGTGGCACACGCTCTTCAAGCCAGCTTCCCTTATTTTCTCCATCATCATAAAAATCCATTCGTACTTCTGCCTGTCCTTTTTTAGAGTTTATTTTTCTATAATGATCTATGATTTTTCTTTTTAAAATAGACACCAACCAAGTTCTTTCGGTTGCTTTTCCTTGAAAATTCTTTGCAGATTTAAGTCCAGCTAAAAAAGTTTCTTGTACAAGGTCTTTTGCTAAATCGCTGTTATTAACACGAGAAATAGTAAAGTTATACAAGTAATCTGCATAATTATCAATCCATTCATTAGGGGTTAGTGCATGTTTTTCTTCTATCATATATTATATAAAGTATCAAATGTAATCTTAATTTATCGCATTAAAAGCTTGGTGCTTCTTTGATCTAGTTTAAACCAATAAAAAAATCAAAGAATAGTGTTATAACTTATAATTTGTTAAATATCTATTGATATTTCTTACTTTTACGCCATCAAAAATCGATAAAACATGTCTGTAGCTAAAAAAGAATATAAACGCGTTACCGTAAAGTCTCTTGTAGAGATGAAAGCTAACAAAGAGAAAATCTCTATGTTAACCGCCTATGATTTTACAATGGCAAAAATTTTAGACAGATCTGGAGTTGATGTTTTACTCGTAGGGGACTCTGCCTCAAATGTTATGGCGGGGCATGAAACTACATTACCAATTACCTTAGATCAAATGATTTATCACGCAAGTTCAGTGGTTAGGGCTATAGAGCGTTGTTTAGTTGTGGTAGATTTACCTTTTGGTAGCTATCAATCTGATCCAAAAGAGGCGTTACGTTCTGCTATTAGAATTATGAAAGAGTCTGGAGGACATTCAATAAAGTTAGAGGGCGGTAGAGAGGTGAAAGAATCTATAAAAAGAATTTTAAATGCCGGTATCCCTGTAATGGGCCATTTAGGTTTAACCCCACAATCTATTTATAAATTCGGAACTTATACTGTAAGAGCAAAAGAAGAAGAGGAAGCAGAAAAACTAATGGAAGATGCATTAATGTTGGAAAGAATTGGTTGTTTTAGCCTGGTATTAGAAAAAGTGCCTGCTAAATTAGCGAAAGAAGTTGCAGAAGCAATCTCGATACCTGTTATTGGAATAGGAGCGGGAAACGGAGTAGATGGGCAAGTTTTAGTTACCCATGACATGATTGGAATGACCCATGAGTTTAATCCGCGTTTTCTAAGGCGTTATTTAGATCTATACAAAGACATGACTGGTGCTTTCGAAAATTATATTTCTGATGTAAAAAGCGGCGACTTCCCAAATAACAAAGAGCAATACTAAGCTTCACTTATACTATAAAAAATTAGCATTCCTGTAAAGCTAGGAAATTCAAGTTCATTCTTATTAATTGCTGCTTTTGTGGAATAATAAACTTAAAAATCTTCTATGAAAATTCTTCACCTAGATACCAACCACTCTATTTTAATACAACAATTAAATAGCCTGGGTTTTACTAATGATGAAGATTATACCTCTTCAAAAGCTGAAATTATAGCTAAAATCCATTTATATGATGGTTTAATTATTAGAAGTCGTTTTTCTATTGATGCCTCTTTTTTAGAAAAAGGAAAAAACTTAAAATTTATAGGTAGAGTTGGAGCTGGTCTAGAAAATATAGATTGTAGCTATACAAAAAACAACGGAATTACTCTAATTGCAGCTCCAGAAGGAAATAGAAATGCCGTTGGAGAACACACTCTAGGCATGTTGTTGTCTCTCTTTAATAAATTAAACAAAGCAAATAGCGAGATTAAAAAAGGCCAGTGGTTGCGCGAAGAAAACCGTGGAGTTGAGTTGGATGGGAAAACGATAGGTTTAATTGGATACGGAAATATGGGGAAATCATTCGCAAAAAAACTTCGAGGTTTTGATGTTGAAGTACTTTGTTATGATTTAAAAACTGCTGTTTCTGATGATTGCTGCAAGCAGGTTTCACTGAGAGAATTGCAGCAAAAAGTTGATGTTTTAAGCTTACACACTCCACAAACAGAACTCACAAAAAATATGGTAAACACTAATTTTATCGAAAGTTTTAAGAAAAAATTTTGGCTCCTTAATACCGCACGTGGAAATTCTGTGGTTACAAAAGATTTGGTTATTGCTTTAAAATCCGGTAAAATTTTAGGCGCTGGTTTAGATGTTTTAGAATATGAAAAAACATCTTTTGAAAACCTTTTCACTAATGATAACATACCCAAAGCATTTCAATATTTAATAAATTCAAATAAAGTACTTCTTTCTCCACATGTTGCTGGCTGGACCGTTGAAAGTGAAAAAAAACTAGCTCAAACAATTGTAGATAAAATTAAAAGTCACTACTATTAAGTTCTCGAAAGCTCCCTTTATGTATGTAAATAAATAAAACATTAAATACTGATTGTCAATAAATTAAATCAAAATATATGAAATTTTTATCAAATTATCCCGCAGAAGTTTTACTTCTATTTTTTTTAATTATTACTTTTATTCAATCTGGTATAGACAAGCTTTTAGATTGGAAAGGAAATGTTTCTTTTATTAAAGAACATTTTAAAAACTCCCCTTTGAAAAACACCGTTCCTTTATTGTTGGGAATTATTTTAATAGTTGAAATAGTTGCAGGTTTTTTAATGTGTATTGGTGTTTATGAATTATACACATCTGAAGCAAAAGAAATTGCATTATTAGGCGTTGAGCTTTCTGCAATCGCTTTAATTTTTTTACTAATAGGACAGCGCCTTGCTAAAGATTATGCCGGAGCGATGTCTTTAGGTGTTTATTTTATTATAACAGTGGGTGGTGTGTTTTTGTTAAATAGCTAAAAACTATACTAATAAAAAATTAATCAATTCTGTTTATTTAAAAAGGCTTTAAAACAATCGTTTTAAAGCCTTTTTATTTATTAGGTATATAATTCTATAACATGATTAGAGTTGATTAAACCCCTTGTGTTTAAAATAAGTTTTAGTCGTTTTTAATCACATAAATTAAAGAAGAATACTCTGTTGTGGATTTAGCACTAAGGTTTGAGAGAAAGCCTCTGTAAAAAGCTTTTATAGGGTTTGATTTTCCTGTTTTGTGTTTTTCGCTTAAAAGAGATACATAATAACTATCAAACTTCATTGGAAGTGTTTTCTCTACAATCATTTCTGCTTCTAAAAATAATTTATGTATTGCCTTTTGACTAAAATGCCAAAGATGCCTTGGCACATCATACGCTGCCCAATGTTCTTTGTAAAACTTAGCATCGTAACTTTTATAATTTGGTACAGCAACCACAATCCTTCCTTTAGGTTGTAACAAGCTCTTTAAAGCCTTAATCGTGCTTTTTAAATTTTCCACATGCTCTAAAACATGCCAAAGTGTAATTACATCAAATTTTTGATTGGTAACATCTAAAAGGTTTTGTTTTAAGTGAATTCCTTTTTTAACTGCGTTTTTTCTTGCTTCCAGACTTGGCTCAATTCCTAGAACCTGCCAATTATTGTTTTTACAGATTTTTAAAAAATCACCAGTTCCTGCTCCAAAATCTAACACCGTTTTTGAACCCGGTTTAAAAGAGTTTAATAATAAAAGTTTTTGTTTTAAGGTGTGATTTTTTACCACTTGGTAGCTCTTGTCAAAGAATGTTTTTTTACTGTCTGTATGCGAAATATAAGTTTCACTTTTATAGTAGTCTTCTATGTTTTTAGGAACAGGAGATGTTACCAGCATCTCATATTCTTTATGCGCCATCACTTCAAAGTATTCTCCAGAAACAGTGTTGTCTTTGCAATTTAAGAGCGTAGTTAAATTTGTATAAAGCTCTTTTTGATCGTCCATATTGCTTTAATCTTAAGAATGTTCCACGAGGAACATTTGAAATTTTATTTTTTTATCTACCCATATAAACCAACAAAACAGATATATCGCTTGGTGAAACACCACTAATCCTGCTGGCTTGCGAAATAGATGTTGGTTTCACTTTGTTTAATTTTTCAGTAGCTTCAAAGGATAACGACTTCACTTTTTCATATTTAAAACTAGAAGGAATAACTACGTTTTCTAACCTATTTAGCTTATCGGCATTGTTTCTTTCTTTCTCTATATAACCCGAATACTTTAAGTGAATTTCTACCTGCTCGATTACATCTTTAGCAACAGTATGCTCCTTTAAAAAATCTTTTAATTTTCTTATATCACTAAAATCTGCAAGCGACAATTGAGGTCTTGATGCAATTTTGAAAAGCTTCATAGATTGATTTACAAGTGCTAGATTTTTAGCTTCTAAAATAGGATTTACCTCTTCTTGCCTTACACTTGTCTCTTCTAAAAACTTAATTAATAAAGCGGTCTTTTGTTCCTTTTCTAAAACACGGTCCATTCTTTCTTGAGACGCCAAACCTAATTTATATCCTAAAGGTGTTAGTCTTAAATCTGCATTGTCTTGCCTTAATAAAGTTCTATATTCTGCCCTAGAAGTAAACATTCTATATGGCTCCTCTGTCCCTTTAGTAATTAAATCGTCAATTAAAACACCTATATACGCCTCGTTTCTTTTTAAAATAAAAGGCTCCTTTCCTTGTGTTTTTAGCGCAGCATTTACACCTGCCATTAAACCTTGCGCAGCCGCCTCTTCGTAACCTGTTGTTCCATTAATCTGACCCGCAAAAAACAAGTTCTCAATCAGCTTTGTTTCCAAAGAATGTTTTAATTGAGTAGGTTGAAAAAAGTCATATTCTATTGCGTACCCATATCTTAAAAACTTTACATTTTCAAAACCATCTACCGCGCGTATTGCTTTGTCTTGGATGTCCTCTGGAAGTGATGTAGAAAAACCATTCACATACATTTCAACCGTGGTCCAACCCTCTGGCTCTACAAAAATTTGATGCCTGTCTTTCGTAGCAAATCGATCTACTTTATCTTCCACAGACGGACAATATCTTGGCCCAGTAGACTTAATTCTTCCGTTAAACATTGGAGATCTATCAAAACCCTCACGAAGCAAATCATGTACTTTTTGATTTGTGTAAGTTAAATAACAAGAGCGTTGCTTTTTTAAAGAACTTGTGGTTGGTAAATAAGAAAACTTCTCAGTTATTTCGTCCCCTGGTTGCTCTGTCATTTTAGAATAATCCAAAGAGCGTCCATCTACCCTTGGGGGGGTTCCTGTTTTCATTCTACCCGCCTCAAAACCTTTTTTTACTAGTTCTTCTGTAACTCCTTTAGAAGCTCCTTCACCAGCTCTTCCGCCACCAAAACTTTTATCACCAATATGAATTAAACCATTTAAAAAAGTGCCGGCTGTAATTATAACTGTCTTTGCCCTTATCTCTAACCCTAAAGCCGTTTTTACACCTATAATTTTAAACCCATCAAACAACAAACCAGTCACAGAATCTTGATAAAAATCGACATTTTTTGTTTCTTCTAACATCGTTCTCCAGCTCTCCGCAAATTGCATTCTATCAGACTGCGCTCTGGGACTCCACATTGCAGGGCCTTTAGATTTATTAAGCATCTTAAATTGTATTGCGGTTTTATCTGTAACCACTCCACTATAACCACCTAAAGCATCTATCTCTCTTACAATTTGTCCTTTTGCAATTCCACCCATTGCAGGATTACAACTCATTTGTGCAATATTTTGCAAATTCATCGTAATTAACAATGTATGAGCACCCATGTTTGCGCTTGCGGCTGCAGCTTCACTTCCTGCGTGACCACCACCTATTACGATAACATCAAATGTTGTTGAAAATAAACTCATTCTTTATAGTTCCACGTGAAACCCTGTGTTTAATTAATTGATAATAAGACGTTTAACTCTTTTAAAGCGTCGTTTTCTTGAGCCGTCATCTCTTTTTGACTCTCTGGTGTTTTATCAGAAAAGCCTATATAATGCAAAACCCCATGAATCATTACTCTTTGTAGTTCCTCTAAAAAAGAAACCTTAAAATCATTAGCATTATCTGCAACTCTTTCTGTAGATATAAATATATCTCCTCCAACAAGCCTTCCTAAAGAATTATCAAAACTTATAATATCTGTTAGTGTGTCGTGTTGTAAAAACTCTATGTTTAATTTTAATAAATAAGCATCATCACAAAAAATGTAGTTTATCTCACCCTCTTCACAGGTGTGGTTTAAAATAATTTTTTGAATCCATTTTACAAAACAATCCTCGTTTTCTAATTTAAAATTGGTTTCATAATTAAAACTAATCATTTTCTCTCTTGTTTGGTTCTGAAAAATAATCTCGAACCTTTAATTTGTAATTTTGATGCAAAGGTAATGATTGTCTATTTAATATCTCTATTTGATTATAGAACTGCTTTTTAAAACCTAAAGGCTTCCTGTTGTTTTTATTTGTAGTATTTCTATTAACTGTTGCTTTGTGTTTATTCTCTTTTCCTTGTTCTAAAGCAGCTGTATCTAATTTTAGTAAATCATAATTTAACTGTTGCATTTTTTGAATCGTGCGAGCGCTAAAACCTTTCTCTAAAATTTCGTTTTCTAGTTGTTCCATCGATTTTAAAACCTTTTTAATCTGCCCAATGTTTTTTTTATTTCCTTCTTCTGACTCTTCTATAGCTGTTTGCAGTTGCTGCCTTAATTGAGACTGCTGTTTATATATCTCATAAAGCTCGCCGTCTAAATCATCATTTTGCCCAGAACCTTTTTCTCCCAACCCACCTTCATTCGGTTCGTTAATGTTTTTTCCAGCCCCCTCTTTTTTACCTGGTTTTCCTCCTTTTTTTCCTTCACCTTTTTCCTCTCCTAGGTTTTTACCCGGCTTCCGTGCAAGCTCTTTAGATTTCTCTCTTCCTTTTTTCATTTTCTCAGACAACTCGCCTTGCTTTTTAATAATGTCCGGAAGACTAAAGCCTTTACTTTTTTTACCCGCCCCCATCTTCATCGATGCATTTTTCATATTATTTAACATTGTGCTTAAATAGTCTGACAAATTGTTTACCGAAGTCATTACATATCGTTGATTAGAAACTCCATTCTCAAACATTCCTTCAGAAAAGTTTTCCAAAGATTGCTCTAAGTTGTAATGTACCGCTGATAAATCGTTTTGAATTTTTGAAGATATTTTAGGTAACCGCATCGAGAATACATACAAACTATCGTCTATATGCTCAAAATAAGTTCTTATGTTATTTTGCTTTTTTAAATCTTTACCAAAATCAGGATGCATTGTAGAAATAGACTCAAACTTATTCATAAGGGCCTCTTGTTTAAATGAAAAAGTCATCAAGTTTTCTAAAATTTTACGCATATCATCCATGTTTTCTTCAATAGATTCACCCTCCATTTCTAACATCGTTTTTTGCATTTTAGCACTCATTTTTTGCATTTTCTCAGCACTATTCTTTTGGTTTTTTTTGGCCGAACTTTTATTTTTGTTTTTTAAACCTTCCTCTGCCTTATTTAATTCTTGGTCAATCTCTTTTTTTTCCTCTTCTACATCTGGCAATTCCATCGGCTCTTTTAACCTTTTGTTGTCCTTTGTTAGTTCATTTAACTCCTTTTTTATTTTCTCAAAGCCTTTTTTTATTTCTTTTTGATCTTCTAAGTTATCAGCATCCTTTTTTTCTAACAACTCCTGTTCCTCTGCCAAGTCATTTAATTTATTCGCAATTTGCATTGTTTTTTGTTCTATATAGAACCGCTTTACCAATTCTAAGGTTCTCTCTAGGCTGCGCTCTTGTTGCTTATTTTGTTCCGCTAACTGTTTTATTTTTTTACCTAATTTCTCTTTATTTAACTTCTCTGCAACCTTAGCAATCTCATCTAGCAATTTCTGTTGTTTGTTGTTTTTCTTTAGCTCGTCAATTCTTTTCTGTAGCTCTTCTTTTTTTTCTTGAAGGGTTTTATCTTCTTCTTTACTTTCTTTGAGGTTTTCTTGCAGTTTTTTGGTTTGAAGACGCACCATTTCTTTATATTGTTTTTGTCTTTTTAAAAAGTCATCCACCTTTTTTTTATCCCTCCAGCTAAATTTTTTATTCTTTTGTAAACCTTCTTGAAGCTTTTCTATGCCACGCTGCTGCTTTTGCTGATTAAGAATAGCGCGATCCATATTATTAATTGTGTTTCTTTGCGCGTCTAATAACTCCTGATTTAGCTCTTCATTTGTTTTTTCTCTATATTTAAAAACAGCGCTTTTTGCTTTTTTATTTCCATTTACCATGTCATTGTCATAGACCTCAAAAAAAAGTTCATAGTTAATTCCTTTACCAACAAACAAACTATCAGGAAACAAATAAAAAAAAGTTTGAATATTTGCTTTAGAGATTCCTATCGCACATATTTTTTGAACTTGTGGGTTATTTTCTTCGTAGTACACCATTTGCAACTTACTTAAGCCATAATCATCTGAAACCTGCCCAAAAAAATGTGTGGGTGTTTTAGAGCTCTCATTATTATTGGATTGTATTATAATTTTAGGGAAATTATCTTTAACTACATTTATAGAAAACTGCAAGCGCTCAAAATCTTTTAAATTTTGATTAGATGAAGTAACTTGATACGTAAAAGAACTCTTTATTTGTTTTGTAAATTCAAAGTTGTTCTCGCTAAGCTTGGTAAATAAAGCCCTGTCTGTGTTCTCAATAAATGCAACCTCTTGTGTTTGGTTGCTTAAAACACCCCATGTAATTTTAGTCCCTTCTGGAACAATTAGGTTTCCAGAATTTGGAATTGTTTCATTCTTTTTATCTACATAAAAAGGGTATTCTAATTTTAAAATAATATTATTAATTGTTGGAGTGTTAATTATGGTTAGCTGATGTCTTTTACTTTGAACTTTATTTGCCTCAAGAAAAAAAAGCATCGGCTTTTGAACGTTTGAAAAAGTGAAAGAAAAGTTACCTAAGCCGTTATTTTGTAAAAAATACTCCTGTTTTTCAAACTTTATTTTTACTTCTGCAGGTAAAACAAATCCAAGGGTTTCAATATGAATCGTAATATCGCTACCCTGAACAACCTGAAGGCTTTTATTTATTAGTTTAAAATAAAAAGGTGCTGGTGGCGCATATGCTGTTCTGTGATGAACAACCCGGTCTAAACTCTTCCTAAGTAAATCATTATTGCCAGATAATAAGGTAATTAAAAAAACTACAACAGGTAAAATTGCATACTTAAGGTATTTAAAATTTTTACTAAAGTTTACTGCTTTTACAAACGGAACAGACAACAACTCTTCTGATTTCTGATTGATACTTGCTAGCAATAAATCAGAATGGTCGCCCTGTTCTTTCAGTTGTAAAGTGTTTAATAATTTATCTTTTACATCAGGAAAAAACTTACCTATAATGTTTGAACACTCTTCAAGCGTTATTCTTTTTTGTAAACCAATTAGTTTAAAAACAGGTACAACAATAAAGCGCCAAAACAGGAACACTTCAACCAAAACAAATGCCAAAAACAAAAATGTTCTTGCCATGGGTTTTAACCATAAAAAATGTTCTAAAAACAGCGTGCATAATAAATAGAAAAAACCTATAGAAAAAAACAAAAGGCCTCCTCTAATTAGTTCGTTTACGTAATATTTCCGCGTAAACTGATGTAATTTATCTGTAATCGTTTTAACTCCATTCATAAGCGATTAATAAAAATAAAGCTTTTCAAAAGACTCACAAAGAAATTAGTGGTTAAAAAAGATTGTTGTTTATATAAAAAAAAGATCGCGCTTATTTCTAACGTCTTTTTATCCCTCTGTCATTTCAATTCTCTCTTTTTAAAACTATCTTTGCTTATTAAAAAAAACTAAAAAAATGGAATCCAATGTTCGTGTTCGTTTTGCCCCAAGTCCTACAGGGCCTTTGCATATTGGTGGTGTAAGAACCGCTTTATACAATTATCTTTTTGCTAAAAAACACAACGGTACTTTTATCTTAAGAATAGAAGATACAGACCAGTCTCGTTATGTTGCAAATGCAGAAAACTATATTACAGAAGCTTTAGAGTGGTGTAACATTCCGTTTGATGAGGGTCCGGGAAAAAATGAAAAATTTGGACCATACAGACAATCTGAACGAAAAAACATATACAAAGAATATGCTAACCTTTTAATTAAAACAGGATGGGCGTATTACGCCTTTGATACTTCGGAACAGTTAGATGCGCACAGAAAAGGGCATGAAGCGGAAGGAAAAACCTTTATTTATAATTGGCACAACAGAGAAAAAGGACGCTTAGTAAACTCTTTAATTTTAACAAATGAAGAGATTCAAAACAGAATTAATGCAGGTGATAATTATGTAATTCGTTTTAAAACACCACAAGATGAAATTTTACGAATGGAAGATGAAATTCGTGGAAAAATTACAATAGACACCAACACTTTAGATGATAAAATTTTATTTAAAGGAGACGGTATGCCAACCTACCATTTAGCAAATATTGTAGATGACTATTTAATGGAAATTAGCCACGTAATTCGAGGTGAAGAGTGGTTGCCATCAATGCCTTTACATATTTTATTATATAGAGCGTTTGGCTGGAGTGCTCCAAAATTTGCACATTTACCACTAATTTTAAAACCTGTAGGAAAAGGAAAATTAAGCAAAAGAGATGGTGATAAGTTAGGGTTTCCTGTGTTTCCGTTAGAATACAAGAATGAAGCTTCTGGTGATGTTTCTAGGGGTTATAAAGAAGATGGTTATTTTGCAGATGGTTTTATAAATATGCTCGCTTTCTTAGGGTGGAACCCAGGAACCGAACAAGAAATTTTCTCTTTACAAGAACTAATAAAGGATTTTGATTTAAGTCGTGTTAGTAAGTCTGGTGCAAAGTTTAATCCAGATAAAGCGTGTTGGTTTAATCAGCAATACATGCAAAGTAAAGACAATGTTGAATTAACAGATTTATACACTCCTGTTTTAAAAGAAAAGGGCGTTTTAAAAGATCAGGAATATGTTTTAAAAGTGGTTTCTTTTATAAAAGAAAGAGCTGTTTTTGTAACCGATTTTTGGGAATTATCTAGTTTCTTCTTTAAAGCTCCAATAGAGTTTGATGTAAAAGCGTCCAAGAAAAACTGGAAAGAAGGAACCTCTGAATTAATGACGGCGGTCGCATTATTTATTTCTAATATTGAAGATTTTTCATCAGAAAATACAGAAAAAGAAATTAAAGAATGGATTACGAATAAAGAAATTGGGTTTGGTAAAGTAATGCAACCGCTGCGATTAAGCTTAGTTGGTAAATTAGCTGGGCCACATTTGTTTGATATTATAGCAATGATCGGGAAAAAAGAAACAGTTAAAAGAATTGAAAACGCAATTAATAAGTTATGATATTTTCTTCATGTAAATAAAAAACTTAATATTATTGAGTTTTTTATTGCTTTAAACGTAACATTTATAAAAATCTGCGTCTTATAATTGATTATAAAATTCAGTACCTTTACTTATATATATTACTAATTTCAAAAAAAACAGCTATGCCTACACTTCCATTGATTATTATCGTCTTACTTGGCCTTATTCTTTTTGCTTCGTTATTTACTGTTAAACAACAAACTGCAGCAATTTTAGAGCGTTTCGGAAAGTTTAACATTATTAGACCTTCTGGTTTACATTTTAAAATACCTGTAATAGATAAAGTTGCAGGAAGGTTAAGTTTAAAAATTCAACAATTAGATGTTATTATTGAGACAAAAACCTTAGATGATGTTTTTGTAAAACTAAAAGTATCTGTACAATACAAGGTGCTTGCAGATAAAGTATATGACGCATTTTATAAATTAGACTATCCGCATGACCAAATAACCTCTTATGTATTTGATGTTGTAAGAGCAGAGGTGCCTAAAATGAAATTAGATGATGTTTTTGTGAAAAAAGATGACATTGCGCTGGCTGTAAAAGCAGAACTAAACGATGCTATGATAAATTATGGATTTGATATTATTAGAACTTTAGTAACAGATATTGATCCAGATCCTCAAGTAAAAATAGCAATGAATAGAATTAATGCTTCTGAAAGAGAAAAAGTTGCAGCACAATACGAAGGAGATGCTCAACGTATCTTAATTGTAGAGCGCGCGAAAGCAGAGGCAGAAAGCAAGCGCTTACAGGGACAAGGTATTGCAGATCAAAGACGTGAAATTGCTCGTGGTTTAGAGGAGTCTGTAGATGTATTAAATAGAGTGGGTATTAATAGCCAAGAAGCATCAGCTTTAATTGTTGTGACTCAGCATTATGACACTTTACAGTCAATTGGCAGTGAGACAAATAGTAATTTAATTTTATTACCAAACTCACCCCAAGCAGGTAGTACTATGTTAAATGACATGGTGGCTAGTTTTACCGCAAGCAACCAAATTGGGGAGGCGATGAAAACAAAAAATAACAAGTAAAAAAAATAAAAGATGAAAAAAGTATTTAAATTAGTAGTAGTAGTATTGGTATTGTCGTTTGGATCATGTACAACAGTAGATTCAGGACACGCGGGAGTAGAGGTGTCTTGGGGTGGAGAAACAAACATGAAAGCTGTATATAACGAAGGAATGTCAACAGGGGTTCATTGGATCTGGGATGACATGATTGAATATGATGTGAGAGAAAAGACATTAGTTAGAACTTTTGAATTTAATGATAAAGACAATATGGTAACGAAAGTTGAATTATCTTTAGATTACAAATTAGATAGAACTAAAGTTAACTTTATACATAAAGAAATCTCAGATATTGAAACTAAGATTCTTAAGACATTAAAGTCCGCAGGAAAAGAAGTGGTGCCGCAATACTCAGCAATTGAATTAAATATTACTAAGAGAAATGAAGCAGAAAATAAGTTAGCAAATATTATTGCAGAGGAGCTTCCTGAATTCTATGTAACGTTTGCAAGATTACAAATGACTGACGTAGATATTCCTTTAGCAGTATCTCAATTAGCAACTGAAACCGCGGTGCAATTAGGACGTAATGAATTAGCAAAGAAGAAAGAAGCAGAACAAACAGCATTAGCAAAAGCGGCTGTTGCAAAATCAAAAGGTTTATTTGAAGCATCTGAATACGATGTTAAAACCAAGAAATTAATGTCACAACCTGCAGTATTAAGATTATATGAAGCTGAAACTGATAGAAAGTGGGCAGAAAAAGGAGTGTCTAGATATGGAAACAACAATGTGTTTGGAGCTGGAGTAAGTATTTTAAAAGGCTTAAAATAATTAACTAAAGATAAAAAAATCCATACTAACCAGAGGTGTTTAATAATTAACTATACCAACATTAAAAAAACAAAGTAAGGCGTACAAGTATACTAGAGCGCCGCTAAAAATCCAGAAGTTTATTTTAAATTAAGGTAGGTTAGTGCTTCCTTTATTTATAAAGCTTATTAAAAACACCTACTATTAAATAAAAAGACCATGTTAATAACATGGTCTTTTTATTTATTTATTTTCTTCTATTTTTTCTTCCGGTTCGTCCTCTTTGGCTGCATTTTTAAACTCTTTAATTCCACCACCTAAACCCTTCATTAATTCTGGTATCTTTTTACCGCCAAAAAAAAGTAAAGCCACTACAATAATAACAGCTATTTGTACACCACTTACCATTCCGAAAAATATAGAGAAACTATGCATCTTTTTTAATTTTATTAATTACAAATATACAAAAACTTTTATTTTGAACCTTGCTAATTCTTTTATTCATTTCTTTTTTCTATAATACCCCCTATTACCTTTTTATCCTTTACAACCTTAGGGTTTCCTTTATAAAAAATAGCACCACCAAAACTAACTTTAGCGTTTAATGCTTCTCCAGCCATTACTTCTGCCCTTGCTCCTGTTCCTGCTTTCACTGTAGAATTACCTATAGCGCTTAAATTAAAACCATGATAAACTCCATATAAATCTACATCTACTTCTTGATTTTTAGCCGTTCCAGAAACTTTGATAATACCACCAGAGGAAGCTCTAATTGTTAAATATTTAGTTGTAGTTGTAATATTAATAAACGCCCTTTCTTGTGCGTTTAACTCAATGTTGTCTTGATTAAAATCCTTCGAAGTAATTATTGTTCCTTGATTGGCGTCAATAATATTAATATTTTTACTATAAAAAAGTTTAATTTTAACCTCTCCATCTGCAATGTTTTCTGAGGGTTTTAAAGAAAAAGGTAAAGATAGTTTTAATGTATTATTTACATTTTTAATTTTCACTTTTTCTGACTTCTCTCCAATAATTTCTATCCTCTGTTCCTTAGATTTAATTAACTCTAACTCAATACCGTTGTAAACTTTAATAATATTAAAATCACCTAAACTTTTAGTTACGGTTGTTTGTGCGGTTGTTATTAAGCTAATAAACAAAGCATAAATAAAAATTTTCTTTTTCATTTTTAATTTTTTTACGTGATAAATTTAATAAAAATTAATCTTCTACAAGATTAAAATCTAAATGTTTACGCTCTAAATCTGCTTTTTTAACTTGAATCTTAACCTCATCACCTAATTGATACATTTTCTTTGAAGATTTTCCAATAATCGCATGTTGCTTATCATCAAAAACATAAAAATCACTTTTTATATCTCTAATCCTTACCATACCCTCGCATTTATTAGAAGAAATTTCTACATAAATTCCCCACTCTGTAGTTCCCGTTATTACGCCATCAAAAATTTCATTTTTATGATCTTGCATATATTTTACTTGCATGTACTTTATAGAAGATCTTTCTGCTTTATAAGCTAATTCTTCTCTATTTGATGAATGTTTACATTTTTCTTCAAACTTATCTGATTTTGGCGTGTCTCCACCATCTAAATAATGTTGTAGTAATCTATGTGTCATTACATCTGGATACCGTCTAATAGGTGATGTAAAATGACTGTAATAATCAAAAGCCAAGCCATAATGACCAATATTCTGAGTTGTATACACCGCTTTTGACATTGTTCTTATTATTAAGGTTTCAATCATGTTAGATTCTGCCTTACCATGCACATCGCTTAAAAGTTGATTTAAAGATTCTGAAGTAGTTTCTTTAGTGTCTGTATTTATTTTATAACCAAACTTACGAACCATATTTTGTAAAGAAGCTAGTTTTTCGTCATTTGGCTCATCATGTACTCTATAAATAAACGTTCTGTTTGTTGCTTTTCCTTTAGAAAAACCAATATATTCAGCAACCTTTCTATTTGCTAATAACATAAATTCTTCAATTAGTTTATTCGCATCTTTAGACTCTTTAAAGAAAACCCCTACTGGATTCGCTTTTTCGTCTAAATTAAACTTCACCTCTACCTTATCAAAGGAAATTGCACCCTGTTTCATTCTTTTTTTACGAAGAATTTTTGCTAATTCATCTAACTTTAAAGTAGCTTCTACAACTTCTTTGGTTACTTCATAGGCCTTATCTGTAATAGAAATAGCCGCTGGCATTTTATAAGCATTTAGATCCTCAGATAAAACACAATTTTCTATTATAGATTGTGCTTCTTCATAAGCAAAACGTTGATCTGAATATGTTACTGTTCTACCAAACCATTCTTTAATAATTTCTGCTTTTTTATTAATTTCAAACACCGCAGAAAAAGTTAGTTTTTCCTCATGTGGTCTTAAAGAACAAACATTATTACTTAACATTTCTGGTAACATTGGTACTACTCTATCTACTAAATAAACAGAGGTTGCTCTTTTATATGCTTCGTTATCTAAAATAGTTTTTGGTTCTAAATAATGCGAAACATCTGCAATATGAATACCTACTTCATAATTACCGTTTTCTAATTTTGTAAATGACAAAGCATCATCAAAATCCTTTGCATCTTTAGGGTCTATTGTAAAAGTTAAATCTTTACGCATATCTCTACGTTTAGAAATTTCTTCTTTTGTAATTTCTATCGATAAATTTTCTGCTTCTTTTTCTACTTCTAATTCGAACTCATAAGGTAAATCATATTCTAATAAAATAGAATGCATTTCTGTATTATGATCTCCTGGCTTTCCTAAAACTGTGGTAATTTTTCCAAATGGGTTTTTAGAATTTTTCGGCCAATCTATAATTTTAACCTGTACTTTATCACCGTGTTCTGCCCCATTCATTTTATTTTCTGAAATAAAAATATCTGCGTACATTTTATTATTATCCGGCACTACAAAACCAAAATTTTTATTTTTTTGTAAAACACCAACAAACTCAGTTTTTGCACGTTTTAAAATTTCCACAACATCTGCTTCCATTTTCTTACCACTTCTAATTTTATAAACATATGTTTTTACAATATCTTGATGTAAACCTTTTCCTAAATTATTATTAGGTATAAAAATATCATCTTCATAATCATCAGATATAAAATAACCGTTTCCATTAGATGTAATATCTAAAGTACCTATAGAATATTTTCTATCTGCATTAATTTTAAATTTACCTCTTTCTACTTCTAAAACTTTTTTAGTGGCTGTTAATTCAGCTAACTTCTGAATTATTTGATTTTTACCATCAGTATCAGAAATTTTTAATTTTGCCGCTACCTGTTTATAATTATAAGATTTTGAACTGTCTTCATTTAATATTCTAAATATATTTTTAGTAATATCTTTTACAACATTACCTTTCTTTTTATATATTTTTTTCTTCTTTTTTGTCATCTATACTATATTATTTATGTGTTAATTTAAAATTTTTATTAAACTAACCTATTTTGCAAATTACAACTATTGAGTATATTTTATATTAAAATACTGTTATCAATCTATTTTGTAATTTACCACATTATTAATCTTACTTTTTATGTCTTATATTAATACTACTAATACTAACTCTTGGTTTATAATTGCAAACCCTACTTCTGGAAATCGGAATTTTTCTAAACTATGGAAGGAAATTCAACAATTACTAAAAAACAAGAATTTAGACTATTCTTTTGCTTTTACTCAGTTTTCTAAACATGAAATAGCATTGGTACAAAACGCTATTAAAATTGGTTTTAGAAACATTATTTCTGTTGGTGGAGATGGAACGCTACATCATGTAGTTAACGGAATAATGACGCAAAGGTATGTAAAAACTTCTGATATAACTATTAGTGTAATTCCTTTAGGAACTGGTAACGATTGGGTTAAAACATATAACATCCCTACAAGTATTAAAGAAGCTATAGAAATTATTTATAAAAAGAATATAATTACACAAGATATTGGTGTTTTAAAAACAGTAAACACTATTACTTACTTTAATAACGTGGCTGGTTTGGGTTACGATGGTTATGTTGTAAGTAAATTAAAATCTTTAAAAAAATTTGGTGGTATTTCTTATTTAATAGCGGGGTTTTACGGAATGTTATTTTATAAAAAATCTAATTTTAAGATTATAATTAATAACAAGGTTATAAAAACAGATTGTTTAATGACTGTTTTTGGAATTTGTAAATACTCTGGTGGTGGAATGCGGTTTACTGAAAATATAGATACTTCTAGTGGTTTATTAAATATTACGATTGTTAAAAATTTTACCTTTTTAAATCTTATTATAAATCTTCCTAAATTATATTCTGGTAAAATTGTGAACCATAAAAAAGTAAACACTTATAAAACCAATGAAATTACTATAATTCCTAAAAATTTAAAACCTTTTATACAGGCAGATGGAGAATTGATTGGTGTTGGGAATGTACACGTAACAATTATAAAAAAAGCAATACAATTTGTAATACGTTAGTTTTATTTAAAAGTCTTTTTTTTATACACTTATGAACATTCTATATAATACTATTTATTTCTTTTATTAAATTTTAAAAAACAATGGTGTTTATAATAGTGTGTGAATAGCTACTATAATTTTTTTATTTTTTATTTTAATATATGAGTTATTAAAAAACATCTACATTTTATTAAGTACTAAAACCTTACAAATCAATATTAAAATAGAGTTGTTAACAATAGTTATAAATAGCTATAAACTTAATTTTATTAATAACTAAAAGTTTTTAATTGTAAATAAAACATAAAATTAATGTTTATAAACTTTTATTAAATACTTATAAAAAAAGTTGTGTATGTGATAAGGTATATTGTATTGTAATAAAAATAGAAATATACAAATAAACTTATTCTTTTTTTATTACAACTTCTTAACATTCTTTTAAAACACTAAAAACTTAATAATCAAACAGTTATTAAAAATATATAAATTTTGATTTTAATAACTGTTGATAACCGTTAGTTTCTGTATTTTTGTTGTAATCAACTCAAATAAATCAACTTATTATGACAATTGCAATTGGTAATGACCACGCAGGAACAGAATACAAGTTTGAAATTATAAAACATTTAGAAATTAAAGGATATTTAGTATTAAATTTTGGAACAGATACAAATAATTCTATGGATTATCCAGACGCTATTCATCCAACAGCAAATGCTGTAGAAAAAGGTAAAGCTGTTTTAGGTATTATTTTATGTGGTAGTGGGAATGGTGCACAAATGACCGCAAATAAACATCAAGGCATAAGAGCTGCACTTTGTTGGAATAATGAGTTAGTTACCCTTACAAGACAACATAACAATGCAAATATTCTTACAATTCCTGCACGTTTTGTTTCTTTACAACAAGCTATTGGTTTTGTAGATATTTTTCTTAACACAGTGTTTGAAGGAGGAAGACACGGAACTAGAGTTGATAAAATTTCTTGTTAATATTGTATGAATTTTACAGCAAAATATTTTACAGAATTAAATACTACAGAATTGTATCAAATATTACAATTAAGATCTGAAGTTTTTGTAGTAGAGCAAGATTGTGTATATCAAGATATCGATTTTAAAGATCAAAAAGCGTTACATCTTATAGGATATAAAAATAATAAAATTGTAGCATACACACGTATTTTTAAACCAGGTGATTATTTTGATAACGCTAGTATTGGAAGAGTATTAGTAGTAGCTTCTGAAAGAAAATACGGATTTGGACATGAATTAATGAAAGCTTCAATAATAGAAATAAAAAAGCATTTTAAAGTTACAAAAATTACGGTATCTGCTCAAAAATATTTAAAAATATTCTATGAATCACATCTATTTATTCAAATAGGTGAAGAGTATTTAGAAGACGGAATTCCACACATCAGAATGGATAGTTTATAACTTTAATACTATACTAAAGTAGAAAGCTCTTTTACATCGCTAACTTTTAATTCCCCTAACTTTATATTTCCAACTCTAACCCTAATTAAACGTAGTGTTGGTAAATTAACAGCAGCTGTCATTTTACGAACCTGTCTAAATTTACCTTCTTTTATAATAATAGAAATCCAACTTGTTGGGCCATGCCTATCGTCTCTAATTTTTTGATTTCTTACTGGAAAATTAGGATCTTCAATACAAAAAGCTTTTCCTGGCTTTGTTGTATATTTTTCTCCCTTAACACCTATCTGTACTCCTTTTCTTAATTGTTCAATTTTATTTTCTGTAACCAATCCATCTACTTGTACATAGTATTCTTTTTCATATTTATTACTTCTAATTTCTGCAGAAACTTTGCCGTCTGTTGTTAATAAAAGCAATCCTTCAGAAGCCACATCTAAACGACCAATAGCCATGGTGCCCTTAGGAAAATCATATAAATCTCCCAACAAGGTTTTTTTTCTTTTAGCCGGATTTATAAACTGAGAAATCATGCCCCAAGGTTTATGAATTATAAAATGACGGTGCTTTTCTATCAAATTACAATATTTTAATTTTAAAAGAAAAATAATTTTTTCCTTCAGAGATGCGCATATTATCTTCAGAAAACTTTTGATCTGTATAAGAGGTATATTGTGTAATAGGCTCTATACAAAGCATGTTTTCAACCTGTGTCCACAACATAAAGTTATTAAAGCTTGTGGTAGAAATTTCTAAATGGTTTCTATTTATGTTTTCTAATACAATTTTTTCAGTATTTAAAACAGGGTATGCATTGTGTCCTACGTCTTGAATTTCAGAAAGTGTAATTTTTTTACCATTAACAATTAATGTTTCTTTTCCAGAATTAGATAGTAAAAAGGCAGGATGATACCCTAACATATAAGGCATTCCTTTGTTAGAGGTAATTATAAAATCGATTTTTAAAGTATTATTTTCTAGGAGAAACTTTTTTTCAAACGTAAAATCAAAAGGCCAAGAAAGCTCTTTTTCTGTAGATTTTTTTGGAAATTTACTGTTATGTATTTTAGTGTTTTTTTGATATTTTTTAATAAAGTGAGCTGCTTTTTCATCTAAAGAAACTAAAATATATTCAAGCTCTCTCAACAAACCATGTTGGTCTTGAGTAGCATCTCCTTTTTTAGTATGCACTGTATATTTGTTTTTAGAAGTGGGTCCAATAACAGGAAACATTTCAATATCAGAATTACCCCAACCCTTACTTCCTTTTTGATGAATGTATTCTACACCGTCTTTTTTTAAACTAATGAATTCACCTTTTTCTATTGCGACCGCGCAATTATCGTTTTTTAAATACACTACAGAATTCATTTTTTGTAAACTTTTTGTAAAAATAGTATAAATTTCAGTGTTTTTTTTTAGGAAATTAATCTTAGATTTTTGTAACTTGTCGATCTTATTTAAAAATAAAACAAGCAATATTAATGGCGGCAGACAAAGAAAAAACAGCAAAGTTAAAAGCTCTTCAACTTACATTAGATAAGTTAGATAAAACATACGGAAAAGGGGCTGTAATGAAGTTAGGCGATGTGGTAACCGAAGAGATAGATGCAATTTCGTCTGGTTCTTTAGGGTTAGATTTAGCTTTAGGTGTTGGTGGGTATCCAAGAGGAAGGGTTATTGAAATATATGGTCCAGAGTCTTCAGGTAAAACAACCCTAACACTTCACGCAATTGCAGAGGCTCAAAAAGCTGGTGGAATTGCAGCATTTATTGATGCAGAACATGCTTTTGATAAATTTTATGCAGAAAACCTAGGTGTAGACATAGATAATTTAATTATTTCTCAACCAGATCACGGTGAGCAAGCACTAGAGATTGCAGAAAATTTAATTCGTTCAGGGGCAATAGATATTGTTGTAATCGATTCTGTTGCAGCATTAACTCCAAAAGCAGAGATTGAAGGAGAAATGGGAGACTCTAAAATGGGGCTTCACGCACGTTTAATGTCGCAAGCATTGCGTAAATTAACAGGTACTATTTCTAAAACAAAATGTACGGTTATATTTATCAACCAGTTAAGAGAAAAGATTGGGGTAATGTTTGGTAATCCAGAAACAACTACCGGAGGTAATGCATTAAAGTTTTATGCTTCTGTGCGTTTAGATATTAGAAGAAGAACACAAATTAAAGATGGAGATAAGGTTCTTGGTAACAGTACAAAGGTTAAGGTTGTTAAAAACAAAGTAGCGCCACCATTTCAAATTGCAGAATTTGATATTATGTACGGCTTAGGAATCTCTAAAGTGGGTGAGATTTTAGATATTGGTGTAGAGCTAGGTATTGTTAAGAAAAGCGGCTCTTGGTTTAGTTACGGAGAAACAAAATTAGGACAAGGTAGAGACGCGGTAAAAGGTTTAATTAAAGACAACCCAGAACTAGCGGACGAACTTGAAGGGAAAATAAAAGATGCTATTGAAAATCAAGAATAGGTTTTAAAAGTTCTATATATTTTTAACAAACTGCTGTAGAATTAAACAATCTACAGCAGTTTTTTATATTTAAGTGATGATTGATATTACAGAAAACCTACAATTAAAATCAGTTTTAAGCTCAGATGCTAAAACTCTTTTCACACTAATGAAAGAGATTTATCCACTGGCTTACAGTCATTTTTGGACCGACCAAGGAGACTGGTATGTAAACACACAATATTGTGAAAAGAATATTTTAAAGGAGCTTTTAGAAGAAAATTCTGAAGATTATTTTGTTCTTTTTAAGAATGAGATTATAGGTAACTTTAGATTTATTTGGGACGAAAAACTAACAGGTTTATCAAAAGAAAATCAATTAAAATTACATAGAATTTATCTTCACCCAAAAGCACAAGGAAACCGAATTGGTAAAACGCTACTTGCTTGGTTAGATGCTAAAGCACTAAGAAAAGGGTACGAAATTATTTGGCTAGACGCTATGGACGCTCAATTTAAAGTATTTCAATTTTATAAAAAATTAGGGTATAGCTATCATTCTCATGTTTTTTTAACTTTTGATTTTTTACATGTAGCTGTTCGAAAGATGAGTCAAATTTATAAAAAACTATAATTTTTAGACACCCGTGCTTCCAAAACCACTAGCGCCACGCTCTGTCTCAGATAAAACAGTAACCTCTTGCCAGTTTACGCGTTCGTGTTTTGCAATAACCAATTGTGCTATTCTTTCACCATCATTTATAATAAACGCTTCTTTAGAAAGGTTTACAAGAATTACACCAATTTCTCCTCTATAATCTGCATCTATAGTTCCTGGAGAATTTAAAACACTAATTCCTTTTTTAGCCGCTAAACCGCTTCTTGGTCTTACCTGTGCTTCAAAACTAATAGGTAAAGCAATAAATAAACCCGTTCTTACAACAGCCCTTTCTAAGGACTGTAATACAATACTACTTTCTATATTTGCTCTTAAATCCATTCCTGCGGCCCCATCGGTCTCGTAATTAGGTGTTGCGTGTTTCGATTTATTGATAATTTGTATGTTCATTTTTAGTAAATAATTTACTACAAATATAATAATTCGCAATAGGATATATCATTAGACACTAATTTTATTACTTTTGAAGCTTAAACGAAGGAATGATGAATGATCAGAAAAAAATAGCGGTTTTAGGTGGAGGAAGTTGGGCTACTGCAATTGTAAAGATGTTATCAGAAAACTCAGACATGGTTGGTTGGTATATGAGAAGTGGTTTTGCAATAGAACATATAAAGGAAAACAACCATAATCCAAAATACCTTAGAGCAGCAGATGTGTATGCAGATCAATTAGATTTGTCAAACGACATTAATAGTATTGTTTCTAGTTATGACGTACTTATTTTCGCAATTCCGTCTGCTTTTTTAATGAGTGAACTTAAAAACCTAACAGAACCATTAAAGAATAAAATTATTTTTTCTGCAATTAAAGGAATTGTGCCAGAAACAGGCTTAATTGTTGGCGAACATTTTCATAAAGAGCACGCTGTTCCTTTCGAAAATATTGGCGTAATAACTGGACCTTGCCACGCAGAAGAGGTTGCAATGGAGCGGTTGTCTTATTTAACAATCGCCAGTCAGAATGAAGAGCATGCAGAATTTATGAGCAATTCTTTAAAAAGTTGGTACATAAGAACTAAGATTTCCGACGATATTATTGGTACAGAATACGCGGCCATGTTAAAAAACATATATGCGGTTGCAGCAGGAATTGCACACGGTTTAGGCTATGGTGATAATTTTCAAGCGGTTTTAATGAGCAATGCAATTAGAGAAATGAAACGCTTTATTAAAAAAGTACACAAAATGAAAAGGAACATTAACAACTCTGCTTATTTAGGAGATTTATTGGTTACGGGGTATTCTGTTTTTAGTAGAAATAGACAGTTTGGCAATATGATTGGGAAGGGATATACTGTAAAATCTGCTCAAATGGAGATGAGTATGATTGCAGAAGGATATTATGCAATAAATAGCGCTTTTAAAATGAAGGAAGAAAATAGCGCAGATACACCAATTATTAATGCTGTTTATAACGTATTGTACAATCATACAAATGCTAAAAAAGAATTCGAAAAGTTGACGAATACATTAGATTAATTGTTTAATTTTGAACATTATTATGTTTTATTAAACAAGTACAATGAAAACAATACAAGAAGTTGTAGAGGGGACTATTAGAAAAACACCTTTTATAGAAGAGGCGTTAAACGAGAAATTAATAAACGTTTCTTCTTTGGCAAGAATTATTTTACCTGAAGTGTCTGAGGCTTTAAAGAAAGATGTCAAAGTTGGTGCGGTAATGATGGCAATTAATCGTTTATCTCCAGCAAGTGAGTTGCGCATTAGAAAAAACATTAAAAAATTAGCATTAGACTTAGGAGATGTAATTGTTCGGTCAGACTTATGTGATTTTACTTTTAAAAACACTCCATCACTTTTAAAAGAAATTGCAAAGATTTTAACCAAATCTTCAGAAAGTTCAGATTATTTTTTAACAGTTTCTCAGGGTATTTTTGAAACAAATATTGTTACTAGTAAAAACCTACAACCTTTTGTAAATGAAATTTTCGAAAAAGAGAATTTAATCGCGAACGTTTTAGAACTCGCTTCTTTAACAATAAAACTTCCAAAAGAAAACCAGGAACAATCAGGTATTTATTATTTTATATTAAAGCAACTCGCCTGGGCAGACATTTCTTTACAAGAAATTATTTCTACAACAAATGAAATGACAATTGTTGTGAAAGAAAAAGATATTAATCAAACTTTTGCCATTTTAATGGATATGAAACTGAAGTAATAAATGAGCAAACAAGATCCCTATGCGGCGCTTAGAATAAAAGAATTTAATATTTTTTTATTCGTACGTTTTCTTCTGGTTTTTGGTTGGTCTATGCAGTTTATTGTCATAGAGTGGCAGGTGTATTCGATTACCAAAGACCCACTTTCCTTAGGGATTATTGGATTAATGGAAATTATTCCGGCTTTTTCAATGGCTTTATTTGCGGGTCACATTGTAGATCAAAGAGAAAAAAGAAACTTACTAGCTATTTGCACCGCTGCCTTTTCTTTA
>Ga0115008_10000079_pt1 | contig 54987 bp, 41 predicted proteins | sample FraStrMetagenome_FD_87164 | JGI IMG/M metagenome (GOLD analysis project Ga0115008, IMG submission 87164) | Marine eukaryotic phytoplankton communities from Arctic Ocean - Fram Strait ARC3M Metagenome | ecosystem: Environmental > Aquatic > Marine > Oceanic | place: Fram Strait | collected... | reverse complement strand
TGCTCGGGTATGCATTTTAGGCCCGATTCCACAGCGCGGCCTAGCCAGTCAATGTGCGGCCTTCCTTCCGGTGCTCTCCTCGTGCCTTTGGCCTCGGCGGACACGGGTGGGGTAGGCGCGCGCCGCCGGCATTTTTCAAGCGCTGAAATTGGCTGATTTGGTGCCCATCGACATGGCTCTGACGGCCGTCTAAGCAACCTGAAAAATCCCACTGTGCGCGGCCTTGGCGCTATCGTCGATTATCAAAATATGATTAAATTAAATCGCTTTCAAGCGTGGCTCGCAGTCCTGTTGGTGGCCTTTTAGTTGTCGCTGTCGACCGCGGGTAGAGCTTGATTGCTGCGTAAATCGTCGGCCAGCCTCAAGCGCGTATAGCTGCGCAAGCTGCGTTAGACAGACTGTCGCGTCGGACGCATTTTAACCAATATAATTTAAATTCGTGGGATCAATAGATCGGCGTGCAACCATTAAAAGGGGTAGTAAACGATGTCATTTTCGGATCGCGATGGATACATTTGGATGGATGGTGAGTTGGTCGATTGGCGCGATGCCAAGGTGCATCTGCTCACTCACACCTTGCACTATGGTAGCGGTGTTTTCGAAGGTGTGCGTGCTTATCATGGCGATGCTCTGGGTACCTGTATTTTTCGTCTCGCAGAACACACGCGGCGGTTGTTCAACTCGGCTAAAATCATGCATATGAGTATACCTTATACCGAACAACAGATTAGCGATGCTCACTGTCAAGTGGTGCGCGCCAACAACCTCAAAGAGGCGTATATACGCCCATTGGTTTACTACGGGGCCGAGGGCATGGGCTTGCGCGCCGAAAACCTTCAGGTGCACGTGGGTATTGCCGCTTGGGAATGGCCGTCTTATCTGGCCCCAGAGGCGATGACCGCAGGTCTTAAAGTACGTACTTCATCGTACACCCGCTATCACGTCAACAGCACCATGTGTAAAGCCAAGGCCAGCGGCAATTATTTGAATTCTATGTTGGCATTGCGCGAGGCGCTCGATTCGGGTTGTGACGAGGCGATGCTGATGGATACCGAGGGATTTGTCGCAGAGGGCAGCGCGGAGAATTTTTTCATGGTGCGCGACGGCGTTATCTATACCCCAGATTTGACCTCCTGTCTGGATGGTATCACGCGCAACACGGTATTTAGACTGGCCGCCGATCATGGCATCGAGGTGCGAGAAAAGCGCATTACCCGGGACGAGGTGTACATTTGCGACGAGGCTTTTTTTACCGGCACTGCAGCTGAGGTGATGCCGATTCGAGAGTACGATGGGCGAGTTATCGGCAGTGGCCAGCGTGGGCCGATAGCCGAAAAGTTACAGGCTGCGTACATCGATCTGGTGCATGGGGGCACGCACGCCTATGCCGACTGGTTGCAACCGGTCGGCTAGCGCATCTGTTGCGACATTGGCTTGCGGTGGTTGGCCTTGGCGTAGGCCATCGTCGCTGTTGTGCGGCGAAAATCTAGCGCCGTTATTGTCTATGAAATGCCACACCAGTGGCGCTTTAATAAGGAGCAGGTGCATGCAAGGTTTCACTCCTTTGGCTGTCTGCGCGGCAATAGCCCAGAAGGCCGTCGCTGCCATATCACAGGCTTTATTGGCAGCGACTGTGGCGTTTCTGGTTTTGGTGACGCCAACCATAGCCGACGAGGGCATGTGGCGGCCGCAACAGTTGTTGGAGCTGCGCGCCACGTTAAAGGCCGAGGGTTTGAAGCTGCCCGCCGAGGCAATTTCCAAGCTCACCGATTTTCCGATGAGCGCGGTGATCAGTCTCGGTGGTTGCACCGCATCGTTTGTCTCACCAAAAGGCCTGATTGTCACCAATCATCACTGCGCCTACAGCAGTATTCAACACAACAGTACGGTCGATAATAACCTCTTGGAAAGTGGCTTTCTGGCCGAGACATTCGGGCGAGAGCTCCCCGCAGCGCCCGGTTCTCGGGTCTATGTGACCGAGTCGTTGGATCGGGTGACCGGGCAAATCACCGCCAATTTGGCCGCCAACCTGAGCCCACTGGAACGCTATCGAGCAATACAAACCGAGGAAAAAGCGCTGGTGTCTAAATGCGAAAAATCCGCCGGTTACCGCTGTGAAATATACAGTTTTCACGGCGGGTTGGAGTACTATTTAATCAAACAACTAGCGATCAGAGACGTTCGCCTCGTGTATGCCCCGGCATCGAGTATCGGTCGATTTGGTGGCGATACGGACAACTGGATGTGGCCGCGACATACCGGTGATTGGTCGTTTTACCGCGCCTACGTCGACGGTGATGGCAAACCCTCGGACTACAGCGCCGACAACGTACCCTTTGCGCCTAAAAGTCATCTTAGCGTTTCGGCAAAAGGCGTTGCCGACGAGGATTTTGTCATGGTTGCCGGTTATCCGGGTCGAACCAACCGCTATCGAATTGCCGACGAAGTCGCGGCGATGTTTGCCTGGAGCTACCCCACCGCAAAGCGCTATCGCAAGGAGATGATTCGGGTCATCGAGACTGCAGCGCCGGCCGGCAGCGAGGCGCGGATCAAGTATCAGAGTACCCTCGCCTCGCTGGCAAATTATGCAAAAAACTATGGTTCGATGATAGAAAGCTATAAGCGCGGTGACATGTTGCACAAAAAACGTCGGCTAGAGATTGCACTGCGGCAGTGGATCGACGCTGATCCCAGTCGGTGTCAAAGGTGTTCGTCGACTATCGATACTCTGCAATCGCTGATTGCACGCCAACAACAACACCGGCAACGAGATCTTTTGATGGCCTATATGGGCCGTAATTCGATGTTGTCATCGGCGCGTCGGTTGCTGCGTTTAGCCCATGAGCGCAGGCTGCCCGATAGCCAGCGAGAACCGGGTTATCAAACCCGCGATATGGCGCGGTTCCGCGATGCGATGTCACGGGTGAGTGGACGCTACCATGGATCGGTCGACGCCGAAGTACTGATTCACTTTATGCCAGAGTACGTCGGGCTCGACCCGACGGAGAGAATTGTGCCGTTTGATGGCTTTTTTGCTATCGCAGAGGACTTTGATGCCGACCGCGTGGCGACCCAAATACGCGCTATGCACGCGACCACACAGTTGGCTGACGAGCAGGTACGTCTAGCGTGGATGGAGCGGCCTTTTGGCGACTTCGAGCGCAGTGAAGATCCGTTTATCCAGTTGGCCTTAGCGCTGTTCGAGCACGACCTAGCGAAAGAAACCAAGCAAAATACGCTGACCGGTGCGCTACAGCAGGCTAGGCCCGCTTACATGCAGGCGCTTATTGCGTTTTACCAGAGCCTCGGCAAGACGATTTACGCGGATGCCAACGGCTCGTTGCGGGTCAGTTTTGGCACGGTTCGGGGGTACGCGCCCAAGGATGGCTTGTTGGCGACGCCGTTCACCACGCTGGCCGGCATTGCGGCCAAGCATATCGACGGCGATCACGAGTTTGATGTTCCCAGCGGATTGCTTGCAGCGATCGCAACGGGCGAGTTTGGCGGTTTTGATCCGCAGGGGTTTGGATCGGTGCCGGTCAACTTTTTGGCGACGCTCGACAGTACCGGCGGCAACTCGGGTTCGCCGGTAATGAACGATCAGGCGCAACTGGTGGGCCTTTTGTTCGATGGCGTCTACGAGAGCATTATCGGCGATTGGGACTATGATCCTGGTTTAAATCGATCGATACAGGTGGATGCTCGTTACATGCTTTGGGTGATGAAGTACGTCGATGGTGCCGATAACTTGCTCGACGAAATGGACCTGGTGCGCTGATATTAAGGGTTTTCTGGTGCGCCTTGCCCGCCGAACGCAATCGAGGGAGCCCAATCTGCGGCTGCGGCTGGCAGATATGGATTTCAAACCTCTCGCGTTGAGGTAGTATGTCGGGTATCGGGAGCCATCGGCTCGCAACTTGGATTTTTTGGTGTCTATCGCTCGCCTTGCCTACACGGTGCTGTTTTATCTTGTCACGCCACTGATTGCGCTCAAGCTGTTGTGGCGAGCGCTCAGAGCGCCAGCCTATGCCCAGCGCTGGGGTGAGCGCTGGGGTTTTATCGACCAGCAACCCGAAGCGCAACCGCTAATCTGGCTGCACGCGGTGTCGGTGGGCGAGAGCGTGGCGGCGATGCCGCTGGTTGCTGCTATGCGCGCGCGCTATCCCCAGGCGCGGATTTTCATCACTTGCATGACGCCTACCGGATCGCAGCGCATACGCGCGGCAACGGGCGATGATCCAGCCATTGGTCACAGCTATACACCCTACGATAGCCCCACCGCAATCGCTCGATTTTTGCGCCGCAGCGCACCGCAACTGTTGATCATTATGGAGACCGAACTCTGGCCGAACACCATTGCCGCCTGCGCGGCGCGGGATATTCCGGTGGTGCTGGCGAATGCGCGACTCTCGGCGCGGTCGGCGCAAGGTTATGGACGGCTACCGCTGTTGGTGCGCCCGATGCTGGCGCAACTGTCTTGTGTTGCAGCGCAAACCGACGCCGATGCGGCGCGCTTTTCGGCGCTGGGGGTTGGTCAGGCGGCGCTGCAAGTGACCGGCAATATCAAGTTTGATCTCGAGCTTGATGCTGCGGTCAGAGACCGAGCCGAGCATTTACGACGCCGTTGGCGCGGTCCCAACGATCGCCCTATTTGGCTGGTGGCGAGTACCCACGCGGGTGAAGATAGCATCGTTTTGGCGGCGCTGACGTTGATTAAGCGGCACATCCCAGACTTACTGTTAGTGTTGACGCCGCGTCATCCCGAGCGTTTCAGTAGCGTCGCTGCAGACTGCACGCAAGCGGGGTTTACGCTGCACAGGTTGAGCCAATCAGAGTCGCCGGCGGCGTCGGTGGATATTCTTCTCGGCGATACTATGGGCGAGTTAATGGCTTACTACGGCACCTGCGACATAGCCTTTGTCGGCGGTAGTCTGGTGCCCGTGGGCGGTCACAACATGATCGAGCCGGCGGCCTGGGGTCGGCCGATTCTCTGCGGTCCAGAGGTACACAATTTTGCCGAGGTGGCGCGGTTGCTCGAGGCGGCTGGGGCTATGGTGTACTGCGAGTCTGAACAGACACTGGCCGCTGAGGTGATAGCTCTGGTGCAAGACGACCGTCGCCGAGAGGCGATGGGTGCGGCGGCGCTGGCGGTGGCAACCGCCAATCGGGGGGCCTTGGCGCGCCTATTGCAAGCGCTCGAGCCATTTGAACTTGGCGACGTATCGAGCGCCGATTAAGCACCGTCCATAATGACGCTGCGCTGCACCACTAGTTCCGGTTGCAGCCAGGCGTTGAGCTGGTAGATGTCGTCTGGCGATAGTTGTCCGGCGACCTGTTTCAGGCGCATCATTGACAGTATGTAGTCATAACGCGTATTGGCGAAGTTCCGGCGGGCCCGATACACCGCTTGTTGCGCGACCAATACGTCGACGATGTTGCGGGTGCCAACTTCATAACCTGCCTGAGTGGCCTTGAGTGCGCTCTGCGCCGAGACGATCGATTGCTGACGGGCGTCGACGCGCGCGGCATTAGTCATCACGCTCTGATGGGCCGAGCGCGCCGATTGCACCGTATTGCGCCGCGCAGCGATGAGGTTCTGCTGGGCGGAGTCGGCGCGGTGCGCCGATTGACGTCGCTGCGAGTGCAGGATTCCGCCAGAATAAATCGGCATGCTGAGGTTTAATTGCACCGAGGAGCCGTCAGTGTCGCGGTCGAACGTTAGAGAATCCGCGTTACTGCCCGCTGGAACTCCGGCTTGGTAGGAGACGCCTGTTTGAGTGCCGTCGCTATTGCTCTTTTGGTAGCCCATTGACAGGCTCAACTTGGGTAAATGCTGGTATTTTTGCGCCTTGGCATTGTTACCGGCGGCCTGTTTGGTCAGCATCGCGACTTTTAGGCGAAAGTTGTTGTCCAGCGCAAAATCTACCCAGGCATCGCTCTCAGCCGGTTGTGGGGTACTGGCGGCAAACTGCGCGCCGAGTCCGGCGAGCACGCGGTGGCGGCGACCTGTGAGCACTTGCAGTTGCTCGAAGGCAATCCGCAGCGCACCGCGGCTTTCGAGGCTGTTGACCGCCGCCTCGTCGAACACCGCGCGGGCCTCGTGGACATCGGTAATCGGCACTAGACCGACCTCGTAGCGCTCGCGGGTCTGCTCTAGCTGGCGCTGTATGGCGCGCTGCTCGGCGTCGCGGGTCTCGGTGTTGTCAAAGGCCCGCAGCACGTTGAAGTAGGCCTCGCTAACGCGCAAGATCAGGTTTTGTTGATCGGCGGCAAACTGCGCCTCGGCGCTGGCGGTGAGGTTCTTGCCGCGTTGAAAACTGTACCAGGCCGGCAGGTTGAACAGCGCCTGGGACAGATTGATCGCGTAGCTCTCGGTGTCGGTTTTGGTTCTGTTGTTTTCAGATCGTGGGATCTCCGCGCCGTTGACGGAAACTGTACCGAACTGGTTTAAATCATTGGTGCTGTCGCTGTAGCTTGCGCTGGCAGAAACTTGCGGCAACAGTCCGGCGCGGCCCTGATTGCGCGCCTCGGCGTCGGCGCGATAGGTTGCCCGCGCCGCGGCGATTACCGGATCTTGGACAACCGCGATTTCGTAGATGTCCTGCAGGCTTTCCGCGCCACAGGGCGCGGCAATCACGGCGGTAATCAGCGCCGCAGAGGCCAGGCGGGGCGATTTTACGGTGCGTTGAGCGTGTTCGATAGATTTCATGTGGCTGTCGAATCCTTTAGGCAAGTGTGCAGTATGTACGGTTTAGTTTAGCAGAATGTTGAGTGCGCATCTCGCGTAGGTTTGCACAGATTTTGCAAGCTCGATTTCTGCGTCTGTACGCGAGTGCAGCAACAATGTTATGGTCGGGTTTTGGCGCAGTGGCGATAAATATCAGCGAGGGGCGAGGTGCGTAAACATAGTTTTGGCCGTGATGATGTGCGTATTGAGACTACTGAGATAGTTTATCGAGGCTTTTTTAAAATGCTGCGCTACAGCCTTCGCCATCGGTTATTTGACGGTGGTTGGAGTCGCTTGCTCAAGCGTGAGCTGTTTCAGCGCGGCGATGCGGTCGGTGTTTTGCTTTACGATCCGCAAAACGATACGCTGGGACTGGTCGAGCAATTCCGCATCGGTGCGTTGCAACATGCCGAGGGGCCATGGCAGTACGAAGTGGTTGCCGGCATGGTCGATGCGGCTGAGGATCCGGCTGAAGTCGCCAGACGCGAGTTACAGGAGGAGGCCGGAATTGATGTCGAACGCCTAGTGCCGATATGTGATTATTTGGTCAGCGCGGGCGGTAGCGACGAAAAGATGTATCTGTACTGCGCGCTGACCGATTTGACCGCTCGCGGCGGCGTGTTTGGATTGCCCACCGAGGCCGAAGATATCTTTTTTCAGGTGTGGTCGTATACTGAAGTAGAGGCGGCTTTTGCCGCCGGCCAGATGAACAGTGCGGCGATGACCATCGCTTGGTTGTGGCTGCAACAAAACCGAGCGCGGTTGCGTGCAGATCATGCCCCGCTCGATGTAAATATGACCTAATAATTGACGGAGTTGGCGATTGTTTTTACCGAACGCGCGCAAAAAGACCCACGATTTGGCCCTGTTGCACGAAGAGTGCGAGTTAAATTATCGACGCTTGTTGCGGGTATTGCCCAAGACAGGGCAGGTGGGTTCCAGCGCTTGCTTATTCGCCGACCCCGGTGATCAGGGCAGCGTCGAACTGCGGGTCGTCGAGGTCACTCGCTATACCAGCCTGGTGCAAATTTCAGCCGCTCGGTCGGGCCCCATATGGCTCGACGATATCGATATCAAAGTGCGTCTTTACCGCGATGCACAGATGGTCGAGGTGGTCGAGTGGAACCGCGATCGCACTATTCCCTTTGTACTCAGCCAAGCGTCGGCGATGTACGCGCGGGATGAGAAGTGGCAGTGGAATTTATTTTTGAGCGAGTTATTATCCCACGGTCTGCGCTGCAGCAGTCGTCAACTAAAAGCCCCCCTTTGATCTGTCATAAGGCTCGACAGTGCCGCAATGGCTAGCGGTAATTTACCCATGCCACAGGTTTTGCTGGGTCGGGCAAGCGCAAAACTGCGCTGTTTACGAGGGCATTAAAATGCCGTTAGAGGGATGCCGATCGCTGCGTGGAGGATGGCCGAAAGGGCCGATAAATTGGTCGCTGGCAGGTGTCTTGTTCCGTTATAATAGGGTCTAATTAAACGATGCGCGATCTATGTCACTCCTGTTATATCTGCACGGTTTTAATAGCTCACCGGACTCGCAAAAAGCGCGCATCAGTGCCGATTGGTTTGCCGAACACGCGCCCGACATGGAATTTTTTTGTCCTCAGTTACCGCCGTTTGCGAATGCCGCTATGCATCGGCTACGGACCTTGATGGACGACAATCGAGATCGCTCGATCTATTTAATCGGCAGTTCTATGGGTGGTTTTTTTGCCACCTACTTGATTGAGCACTACGGACATCGCGGCGTTTTAATCAACCCGGCGGTGAATCCGGCGCTTGGGATGAATCGCTACATCGGCATAAATACCCATTTTCACAGCGGCGATGAGTGGCGCTTTGAACCGCATCATGTCGAAGAGTACCGCCGCTGGGATCGTCCGATTATCGTCGATAAGCGGCGCTACCATGTATTGCTTCAGACTGGCGACGAGGTGTTGGATTATCGGCATGCCGAGGAGCGTTACCGGGGGTGTTCGATGCTCGTTGAGCAGGGCGGCGATCACAGCTTTATCAATTTTGCCGATCATCTCGGCGATATTTATCGATTTTTAATGGCGTAATCAGATGACTTTAACCAGTATGAAAACACACCACTATGAGTAACTATAGCGCCAGTGATATCGAGGTGCTGACCGGCCTAGACCCAGTTCGCAAGCGCCCTGGCATGTACACCGATACCACTCGGCCTAACCATTTGGCGCAGGAAGTGATCGATAACAGCGTCGACGAAGCTCTCGCCGGGCACGCCAAGCGGATCGATGTGGTGTTGTACAAGGACGGTTCGCTGTCGGTCGGCGACGATGGCCGCGGCATGCCGGTGGACATCCATCCAGAACAGGGTGTCCCCGGTGTTGAAGTGATTCTGTCGACGCTCCATGCCGGTGGCAAATTCTCCAACGACAACTATCAGTTTTCCGGCGGTTTGCACGGTGTTGGTGTCTCGGTGGTCAATGCGTTATCCGAGAAGTTAGAGGTCACGGTAAAACGCCAGAGCAATATCTATCAAATCGATTTTGCCGACGGTGAAAAGACCACAGATTTGCGCGTCATCGATAGTTGTGGTGCGCGCAATACCGGCACTCTGCTGAGGTTTTGGCCGAATGCCGGTTATTTTGATTCGGTTAAATTCTCGCTCTCGCGACTGCGTCACGTATTGCGCGCCAAGGCCGTCCTGTGCGGTGGATTGACGGTCAACTTTGAAGACCAGCAATCGGGGCAATCCGACACCTGGTATTACGAGGACGGCTTGCAGGATTATCTGCTGGGTGCCTTACAGGGTTGGGAGCTACTGCCGCCACTGCCTTTCGTTGGAGTTTTTACCGCGCAACACGAGGCTGCTGAATGGGCGCTACAGTGGCTACCCGAAGGCGGCGATTTGGTGCAGGAAAGCTACGTGAATCTGATCCCGACTCCCCAGGGTGGCACCCATGTCAACGGCTTGCGAACCGGGCTGTTGGAGGCGATTCGAGAGTTTTGCGAATTTAGAAATTTATTACCCCGCGGGGTTAAACTGGCGCCCGACGATATATGGGAGCGCTGTAGCTTCGTGCTCTCGACCAAGCTGGCAGACCCGCAATTTTCTGGGCAAACCAAGGATCGATTGTCGTCGCGCGAGGTCGCTAGCTTTGTCTCTGGGGTGGTCAAAGACAGCTTTAGTCTGTGGCTCAACCAGCATACCGAGGAAGCAGAAAAAATTGCCGAGTTGTGCATTTTTACCGCACAGCGGCGAATGCGCGCAAGCAAAAAGGTGGTGCGCAAAAAAATTACTCAGGGGCCGGCGCTACCCGGCAAGTTGGCGGACTGCTCGAGCGCTGAAGCCGAGCGCTGTGAATTGTTTTTGGTTGAAGGTGATTCGGCGGGTGGGTCTGCAAAGCAGGCGAGAAATCGTGAAAATCAAGCGATCATGCCGCTGCGCGGAAAGATACTCAACACTTGGGAGGTCGACTCGCAAGAGATCTTGGCGTCCCAAGAAGTTCACGATATCTCGGTGGCTTTGGGCGTCGATCCGGCGACTGACAATATCGACGCACTGCGCTATCACAAGGTTTGTATTTTGGCGGATGCCGATTCCGACGGACTGCATATTGCGACCCTGCTATGCGCCCTGTTCGTGCGCCATTTTCGCGCCTTGGTGAGCGCCGGGCATATCTACGTGGCGATGCCGCCGTTGTTTCGTATCGACGTCGGTAAGGAGGTCTACTACGCGCTCGACGAGGCCGAAAAACAAGGTATGTTGGACCGCATAGAGGCCGAGGGTGTGCGCGGTAAAGTCAACGTTCAGCGGTTTAAAGGGCTGGGCGAGATGAACCCATTGCAGTTGCGCGAGACGACCATGGACCCAGATACCCGCAGGTTGGTGCAATTGACGCTGCAATCAGGCGATGATACCGATGCTACGCTGGATATGTTGCTGGCAAAAAAACGCGCACCGGATCGCCGACAGTGGCTCGAGGTCAAGGGCAATTTGGCCGACGTTGGCAATCTGTAACATTTAACCCAGAGAGAGTTCGCTATGAACGATATGGTCACCTTTAACGAGCGCGGTGAAGAGAGCCGATCGCTTCGCCAGTATGCCGAGCAGGCGTACTTGGATTATTCCATGTACGTCATTTTGGATCGCGCACTGCCGCATATAGGCGATGGCTTGAAACCGGTTCAGCGCCGGATCGTGTATGCCATGAGCGAGTTGGGTCTGAAGGCGACGGCGAAATACAAAAAATCGGCGCGCACGGTGGGTGATGTTATCGGTAAATTCCATCCCCACGGCGATGGCGCGGCGTACGAGGCAATGGTGTTGATGGCGCAGCCCTTTTCATATCGCTATCCGCTGGTTGATGGGCAGGGTAACTGGGGCTCTTCGGACGACCCAAAATCGTTTGCCGCAATGCGCTATACAGAGTCCAAATTATCCAAGTACGCCGAAGTGCTGCTATCCGAACTGGCTCAAGGTACAGTTGATTGGCGGCCGAATTTCGACGCCACCATGGATGAACCGGAGATACTGCCAGCGCGGGTACCCAATGTGTTACTCAACGGTACTACCGGTATTGCAGTGGGTATGGCGACCGATATTCCGCCGCATAATTTACGCGAGGTGGTCGCCGCCTGCTTGCATATGCTGGAGCATCCAAAGGCGACAGTGGCCGATTTAATGCTCCATGTAAAGGCGCCCGACTTTCCGACCGACGCCGAAATTATTACCGCGCAGAGCGATTTGCATGCGGTTTATGAGTCCGGTCGTGGTTCGGTAAAAATGCGCGCGGTTTGGCACCGTGAAGACACCGATATTATCGTCACTGCGTTGCCGTTTCAGGCCTCGGGATCGAAGATTCTCGAGCAGATTGCGGCGCAGATGCGGAATAAAAAATTGCCGATGATCGAAGACTTACGCGATGAATCGGACCACGAAAATCCGACGCGATTGGTGATATCACCCCGGTCTAACCGGGTCGATGTGAATGCCGCCATGGACCATCTCTTCGCAACCACTGATTTGGAGCGCAGTTACCGTATCAATTTAAACATTATCGGTATCGATGGCCGTCCGACGGTGATGAACTTGCCGACGATCCTGCGCGAGTGGATCCAATTTCGAATCGCCACCACTAGGCGTCGTTTGACTTACCGCTTGGAGCGTGTCGATCGTCGCCTGCATTTACTCGATGGCTTGTTGATTGCCTTTTTGAACCTCGATCAGGTGATACATATTATTCGTACAGAAGAGCATCCAAAGGCAACGTTGATCGCCACATTTGGATTGTCAGAGGCGCAGGCCGAGTACGTATTAGACACAAAGTTGCGCCAACTCGCGCGTCTTGAAGAAGTGAAAATCCGCGCGGAGCAGACCGCGTTAGCAAACGAAAAAACCGAGCTGGAGCGTCTGCTAGGTTCCGATGCTCGACTTAAGACGCTGGTAAAAAACGAGCTCAAAGCAACCGCCGACGAGTACGGTGATGCGCGTCGATCGCCGTTAATTGAACGCGGCGAAGCGCAGGCCTTTAGCGAGAAAGACCTGTTAACGGCGGAGCCAATCACCGCAGTTTTGTCGGAGCGCGGTTGGATTCGTGCGGCCAAGGGGCACGATGTCGACGCTACCCTGTTGAGCTATAAATCGGGCGATAGCTTTCTCGCGATGACCCGAGGGCGCAGTAATCAGAGCGTTTTTCTACAGGACACGAGCGGTCGATTTTATGCGTTACCCGGCCATACACTGCCGTCTGCCCGAGGGCAGGGTGAACCAGCCACCGGGCGCCTCAGTCCTCCAAGCGGGGCGCAGTTTTGCGGTATTTTAATGGCTGGCGACGAGCAAAAAATACTCCTTGGCAGCGATGCAGGCTATGGTTTTATAACCCAGGTGGGCAGTTTGTACACCAAGAACCGGGCCGGCAAAGCGGTGGTATCGATTCCCAGTGGCGGTCGTGTTTTTAGGCCGAAATTGATCGATGATGCCGATGCCTTGGTAGCGGCAGTTAGTAACGAGGGTCGCATGCTGGTGTTTGCGGTCGCCGACCTGCCGGAACTATCGCGCGGCAAGGGTAACAAGATCATCAATATTCCAGCATCGCGTCTGGCAAATCGCGAGGAATACGTAATTGACTATGCGATTATTGGTCGCGACGAATCGTTGGTGGTGCACTCGGGCAAGCGTTACTTGGTGATGAAACCCAAAGATCTAGAGCACTATCGGGGCGAGCGCGGCAGGCGCGGTCACAAACTGCCCCGCGGTTTTCAAAAAGTTGATCGACTGGCGCTCAACATCACTTAGGCGCCGCGGATGGTTTCGGGTTGCCGCCGAGCAGGTTGAAACCTTTGAGAATGATGACGGCTTCTTGGAGTTGATTGTCGTCGCTGATGTCTTCGAGTGCCGGCCCAGATTGGGCGTCGTCAATGTTCGGTAGATGTCCCTGCAGGTCCTTTTCACGCAATTCTGGCACCGCGTCGAGTAAGCGGATTTCAGCTCTGGGAACGATGATATCTGGGGCGATCCCCAGCGCTTGTATCGACCGTCCACTGGGGGTGAAGTAGCGTGCTGTGGTCAGTTTGACGGCTCGACCATCGCCGAGGGGCATGACCGTTTGCACCGATCCCTTGCCAAAGCTCTGAGTTCCCACGATCGCGGCTCTATTGTGGTCTTGAAGGGCACCGGCAACGATTTCCGAGGCCGATGCGCTGCCACCATTGATCAATACGACGACCGGTACGGAGGCCAGCATATCGCCCGGTGTGGCCTCAAATCTTTGGTTGGAGCTGGCGATGCGACCCTCGGTGTAGACGATGGTGCCGCTATCGATTAGGGCATCTGCGATCTGCACCGCCGCGGGAACCAGGCCCCCTGGATTATTGCGGAGATCGATAACCAGCCCTCGAATCGGCTGATCCGGCGAGGTTTGCGCGTCTAATTCCTCGATGGCGGCGATGAAATCGCTGCCCGATTTTTCCTGGAATTGTGCGATTCGCACGTAACCAATGCCCGGTTCTAAGAACCGACTGCGCACGGCGCTGTTGTAGATGATGTCGCGGATGATGGTGAAGGGCAGGGGACCGTCTTCGCCCTCGCGATATATTTCGAGATCGATAGCACTGCCCTTTTCGCCGCGCAATTTATCGATCGCTTTTGGCAGAGCCATGCTGCGCACTGGTTGACCGTTGATTTCGATAATTAAATCGCCTGATTCGATGCCGATTTTTTTAGCTGGGCTGCCGTCGATCGGGGCAATAACTTTGATCAGGCCGCGCTCGGCGCTGACTTCAATACCCAGACCGCCGTATTCTCCCGAGGCACTTTCTTGTAGATCTTGGTAATCGCTAAAATCCAGATAGGCAGAGTGCGGATCGAGTTCGAGCAACAGGCCGACGATAGCGTTTTCGAGGAGCTGTGTGTCGTCGACTTCATCCACGTAACCGCGGCGAATTTGCTCGAACACCTGGGTAAACGCACGCAGTTCTCGCAGCGGCAAGCGGCTGTCTGCAGCAGCGGCTTGTGGCTCTTGATCCCGACCATCGACGCCGTCGGCAAACGCCGTTGAGCAGACTGCTAGGGCGAGGCCGATTTGCAGCAATATGACAAGGCTGTTCATTTTCTTGATCTCCTTGGGCCGACTCGGCTGGGTGCGAGTACTTGGCCCACAGTATAGCGGTTATGGCTGGCGTTTCAGTCGCTCCCGTGTGCGGAACTGGCGATCGGCGCGCCGGTTATTTGGCTTTTAACCAGGCTTTGGGGTTGCGTGGTTTGCCGTGCTTGCGGATTTCGAAGTATAGCGCTGGATTATCCAGGCCGCCGCTGTCTCCTGAATGGGCTAAAATGTCGCCGGTTTCAACCCAGTCCCCGGTATCTTTTAACAGTTCTTGGTTGTGGGCATAGAGCGACATAAAGCTATCGCCGTGATCGACGATGATTAGCAAGCCAAACCCCCTTAGATAGTTGGAGAACACAATTCGCCCCTGATGCACCGTGTTTACCGGTGTGCCGGCGCGGCTGCCGATCAACCAACCCTCCCAGCGCAATGACCCGCTGCGGGTATTGCCAAAACGCTTCAGCAGACGCCCCTTGAGCGGCCAATTGAGGGTTCCCTTGCGGGAGGCGATCGGGACGTAGTCATCGGGCAGCGTCAACTCGCGGGAAGCCTGCTCCACCTTGTTCAACACTTGCTGTAAGCGCGCCCGTTGGCGTTCCCACTGGCTGAGCTTTTTTTGGTCACTGGCGAGTGAAAGTTGCAATTGATCGAGAGTTTTTTGGCGCTGTTGTTTGCGCGATAGCAACTCGTTTTGATTGTTGGCCAGGGATGCCTGGGAGTTGTCGATGTCGGCGCGTTCTCGCTTGATGGTTTTCAGTACATCGTCGAGTGCGTCAACGCTGGTCTGGTGAGCGGCAATTTGTTCGGTTCGCGACTGCGAGAAATAGTTGTAATAACTAAAAACGCGCGAGAATTTGCTCGGGTCACGCTGATTTAGGAGTAATTTTATCGGTTCTTGAGCGCCCATTTTGTAGGCGGCGTTAAGGTGTTGAGAGAGCGCTTCGCGCTGCTCTTCAATGCCCTTTTGAAAGCGGTTTTTTTGCTGCAGAAGTTGCCCTTGGCGCTGCTCTAACGTAGTGATTTTAGCCCCCAGTTCACGCAGCGAGCCGTTTAATGCAGATACTTTGAGCTCCACCGACATCAATTCGTTTTGTAGAAGATTTTTTTCTTGCCCGCCCTTTTGCAAGGTCTTTTGCAATTCTGAAATCGAGCGCTGTAGGGCTTCGAGTTGCTCGCGATCTTCCGCCTGCAGATTGCTACACAGGCATAACCCGATCATTAGGGCGGAGGCTTTAACCGATGCCCAGAGCGTTTTCATTGTTCGACGAGCGACCGACCGGTCATCTCGTTCGGTTGTTCGAGGCCCAGTAGCGCCAGCATGGTCGGCGCTACGTCGGCCAAGCTGCCGCCGCTTGCGAGGCGAAGATTGCGCTCGCCGACGAACACCAAGGGCACCGGCAATGTGGTGTGCTGGGTATGCGGTTGGTTGATTTTGTCGTCAAACATGGTTTCGACATTACCATGATCGGCAGTCACCAAGGCTTCGCCGCCGACGTCGGCAAGCGCGCGAAGGACCTCGTCGAGCGCGCTATCTATGGTTTCAACGGCTTGCATCGCAGCGCTATAACTCCCGGTATGACCGACCATATCGCAATTGGCATAGTTGCAAATAATCACATCAAATGTACCCCCCTGGATGGCCTCGACCAAACTTGCGGTGACTTCGGGTGCGCTCATCTGCGGTTGAAGATCATAGGTGGCGACGTTGGGCGAGGGTTTTAATATGCGCTCTTCGCCGTCGTAAAGCGCCTCTTGGCCACCGCTAAAAAAGAACGTTACGTGGGCGTATTTTTCGGTTTCAGCAATCCGCAATTGACGCTTTTGGTGGCGGGACAAATACTCGCCGAGAGAATTGACGATCGGTACTGGCGGAAACGCGCAGCACTGGGTCAGCGAAGCCTCGTATTCGGTGGTCATCACAAAGTGCGGCAGATCTCTTACCACGCTGCGCTCGAAACCGTCAAAATCGTCCCCATCAACCAGCGCGTGGGTCAGTTCTCGCGCTCGATCGGGCCTAAAATTCATGAATATAACCGCATCGCCGTCGTTAATTTGAGCGCTGTCCGAATGCCCGTCGCCGATGCAGGTGGCGCCGACAAATTCGTCATTTTCGCCGCGCTGATAGGCGGCCTCGAGGCCGCTGATGGCGTCGCTGGCGCTGTAGGGTGCCGAAGCTTGCGTGAGCAGTTCATAGGCCATGGCAACGCGGTCCCAGCGGTTGTCGCGATCGAGCGCATAAAAACGCCCAATGATCGAGGCTATGCGTCCAACGCCGAGAGATTCAAATAGCGCTTGGGTCTTTTCCAACGACGGCTTGGCGCTGCGGGGAGGGCAGTCCCGACCGTCTAAAAATGCATGCAGATATACCCAGCTGGCGCCGCGTTGCACCGCCAGTTCGATGGCGGCATTGATGTGATCTTCGTGCGAGTGCACGCCGCCCTGCGACAGCAGGCCGAGGATGTGCACCGCGCCGCCGGTCTGGATGGCGCCATCGATGGCATTGCAGTAGGCTGGGTTGGTGTGAAAATCGCCGTCGGCAATGGCCTTGTTGATGCGGGTGAAGTTTTGGTACAGCACCCTTCCCGCACCCAAGGTAATGTGACCGACCTCAGAGTTTCCCATTTGCCCCTCGGGTAATCCGACCGCCAACCCAGAAGTCTCAATCAACGTTCTAGGTCGGGTCGTCCACAGCTCGTCCCAGACCGGCGTGTGGGCATTTTGGATAGCGTTGTGCTGCACCTCTTCGCGGTAGCCAAAGCCGTCAAGGATCAATAATACTAAGGGTTTTTTACGCATAGTTATCCGTTGTCTTGCGCCTTGAGAGCGTAAGTTTAAGCCTAAAGCCATTATTTCGCCACGCTAGACGATTAAATAAAGCGTCGGTTAGAGGGCAATGGCTAGCCCTGATCGAGCACCTCCCAGCGGCTGTAGCAGACGTCTAGCGCGTGCTGCGCGCGCTTCAATTCGCCGCTAAGTTGCTCGCCTTGAGTGCGATTATGGCTGTGGTATTGAGGATCACAGAGCTGCTCGGATAACCCTGCAATCTGTACTTCTAGACCTTCGATTTCTGCTGGCAAGGCGTCTAACTCGCGCTGATCGCGGTACGATAGTTTGGCGACAGTGGGGGAAGCCAAACTTTTCGGCGTGACCGCTGTGGCGGTTTTGAGGGCTACTTTGGGGGGTTGCCGCTGGCGCAACCAATCGTCGTAGCCGCCGACATAGGCGTTGATCTTGCCGTCGCCCTCAAAAACCAGCGTGCTGGTGACTACATTGTTGAGAAAGCTACGATCGTGACTGACCAGCAATAGCGTGCCCTTGTAATCGATCAATAGTTCCTCGAGTAGGTCGAGGGTGTCGATATCCAGATCGTTGGTCGGCTCATCCAGCACCAGTACGTTGGCGGGTTGAAGAAATAACTTGGCCAGTAAAAGACGGTTTCGCTCGCCGCCCGAGAGCACCGAGACGGGTTGCCGGCAGCGCTCGGGAGCAAACAAAAAATCCTGCAAATAGCTGATCACGTGGCGAGATTTATCGCCGATTTGTAACATATCGCGCCCGCCGGAGAGGTTATCTTGAACCGACTTGTGCGAATCGAGCACCGTTCTATACTGATCAAAATACGCAATATTTAGGTTGGTGCCGGTTTTGATATGCCCGGTTTGCGGCTGTAATTGCCCCAGTAACAGCTTTAATACGGTGGTCTTACCGACGCCATTGCGGCCAATCAGGCCGATTTTTTCACCGCGTTGGATCAGCGTAGAAAACTCTCTGACGATCTGTTCTTCGCCATATCGAAAATTGATGGCTCGTGCTTCGGCGACGATCTTGCCAGATTTTTCTGCCTGCTGAATATCCATTTTAGCGGTACCCAATTGTACCCGCCGGTCGGCATAGTCGCGGCGCATGGCTTCGAGGGCTCTGACCCGGCCCTCGTTGCGGGTGCGCCGGGCTTTGATACCCTGCCTGATCCAGCGCTCCTCCTGCGAAAGCCGCTTATCGAACAGCGCATTGTGGCGATCTTCGGTTTCTTGCATGTCCCGCTTGCGTTGCAGGTATTCGCTGTAGGTACAGGCAAACTCGGCTAGCTGGCCTCTGTCGATTTCGATAAAGCGGGTCGCCAGAGCCTCCATAAAGCTGCGGTCGTGGCTGACAAATAACAGCGCGCCGTCCCATTTTTTTAGGAATTGTTCCAACCATTGGATCGATTCAATATCCAGATGATTGGTGGGTTCGTCGAGCAGCAACAAATCGGGTTGGCAGACCAGCGCGCGCGCCAGCAACACACGGCGTTTGTAGCCACCGGACAGGCTGCTAAGCTGCGCATCGGTGTCCAACTCCATCTTGGTAATGATCGCTTCGACCCGTTGATTAATGTCCCATCCGTCGACCCGTTCGAGCTCGGTTTGACAGCTTTCCAACTCGTTTAGCAACTGTTGGCTGGTATCCGTAGCGACTGCCTGAACGAGTTGATGAAAGCGTTTTATTAGCGCTCCCTGCGCGCCAAGCCCCTCGGAAATAACGTCGAACACCGTGCCTTCAACATGTTCCGGAACGGCCTGTTCAAGCTGCGCAATTTTGACCCCACTACTGACCTTGAAAAAGCCTTCATCGGCATTGACTTGACCACCGAGAATTTTCAGTAAAGTGGATTTCCCGGCGCCATTGCGCCCTATTAAGCAGGCTCTTTCGCCAGAATAGATCGACAAATCGACGGCGTCCAGCAGCGGCGGCTGCCCATAGCTCAGGGTAATGCCCTGTAGATTGACCAACTGCATGATTTATTAGGGCGCCTTAGAGTCGTGGGCTGAATGGTTGCCTGGGGGGCCAAATGGCCGGGTTATCAGGATTAATTTGGGTAACAGGGTCATCGACCCCAGTAGCGCCGCAGTCATTGCTAGACCGGTGAGCAAACCAAAATAAATCGACGGTATAAAGTTCGACAATGCGAGGATTGAAAAGCCGACGATGATGGTCGAGGCGGTGTAAAAAAGCGCGCGCCCGATGCTCGCGTGGGAGCGGTACATCGCGGCGATGTAATCGCTATCGACGGCGACTTCTCGCCGAAAGCGAGTAAGGTAGTGAATCGCGTGATCGACACCGATACCGACTGTGATAGCGGCGATGGTGATCGTCATCATGTCGAGGGGTATGCCCATTATGCCCATTCCGCCGAGCACCACGGCGGCGGCTAAAAAATTCGGGATAACCGCGATCAACGAAATGGTCAGCGAGCGAAAAAGCACTAAAAACATGGCCATAATACCGACAAAAACAGCCCCCAGCGTAACAATTTGTGATTGGTATAAGCTCTGCAACATGTTGTTGTACAGAACCAGTAGGCCGCCGAGGCGGATGTCTTGATCGGCTATGGCTAGCTCATCGGTGGCGTAGAGGCGAATTTTTTCGAGTAATTCAGAGCGCCGCAAATTGCCGCTGGTTTCCTTGGTACGCAGTTGAATGCGCGTCTCGTCGAGCTCTTCGATTAAATACGGCGCGACCAGTTGCCGATAGATCTCCGGACTCAGGCTCTGACGTAAAAAAGCCAGCTCGAAGTCGTTTAATTGATGGCCGCTCAAGTCGTTGGCGACCTGATAGATTTGCGCCAGTGAACTAACTTTTCCGATCTCCGGTTGGGCCTCTAAAAAGGCCTGCAGTTTGCTTAAATCTTCGAGCCCTGCAGTTGACATCCAGTAACTTTGCGGTGGACTTTCACTCTCGTCGTTCGAGTCAAAGCCACCGTCGTCGGCGTAGTCATCATCGCCGTAATCGTCATATTCATCGTATTCGTCAAACCCGTCTGCACTGGCGCTTTCATTCGCGGTTTGCTCGGTTTCTGCGGATATACTGTCGACCACCGCCGCCGCTTGGCTCGGCGCCTGTATCACAATGTCGAGTGGCGTTGTGCCACCCAGAGCGGTGTCGATGGTCTCCATACCGCGGTATATTTCGGTGTCGCTGTGGAAGTAATCGATGAAGCGATTTTCAACCTCAAGCCGCAGGATACCGACGCCGGACGCGACGCCTATAAGCGCCGAAATGGCGATAACCAGTCCGCCATGTCGCTCGGTAAACCTTGCAAATACGCGGGTGATGGACACCGAATCGCTAAACGAGACGTCGCTTCGGCGACCCATTAACATCATGCCGGCGGGGATAACGATAAAGGTGACTGCCAGCGCGACCACAATGCCGAGCGTCATCATCCAACCAAAGTCTATGACCGGCCGAATATTGCTCACCACCAGCGAGATGAAGGCGACCGCCGTGGTCAACACCGTGTACAGGCACGGCTTGCTCATCGATATCACCGTCTCGCTGACCAGTTGCAGTTGACTGGCGTCAGTTTGTCGACTCGACAATTCTCGATAGCGGACGATCAAGTGAATCGTCAGCGCCAGGGTAATGATCAGTAGCAGCGAAACAAAATTAGACGATATCACCGTCAGTCGCCAGTCTATCCAGCTAAACCAACCGAGCATAATTGTCAGGCTGGTAAAGCAGGTGACCAAGGGCAATACAACCCATTGCAGTCGGCGAAAAATGACCGCTAAAGTCACTACGATAAACAGCAAAATACCGTTGCCAAAGAGGATCAAGTCAGCCTTTAAATAATCCACCATGTCGGCGGTAATCATATCCGGGCCGCCGAGGTAGAGAGTGCCGCGATCGCGAAACTCTGCGGTGATCGATCTAACCTCACCAATCATTTGCCGGCTCTTGGCCGTCTGTTCGGTGCGATGATCGAGAAATTCTTTACTGACGCGCAGCAATTGCGCGCTCTGATCGTCGTCTAGGCCCTCGCGGTCGCGCTTTAAGCGCAGAGCATCGCGCTCCTTAACCAGTCGCAGAAAGGTCTCGTCGAGTTCTAGATCGAGCATGATCCCGGTGGTCTGGCCATCGGCGCTCAGCAGGGTGTCTTTGTAGATTGGACTGGTTAAAAATTCGGTTTTCGCCAATTGTCGGTCGACGTTAGGGCTGAGCAGTTGGCGCAGCTCTCCAGAAAAGTCGGCAACAGTAATTTTTGGGCTGTACAGCAGCGGAACGTCGAGTAGCGAAAGTACCCCGGTGACGCCTTTGACAGTGATCAGGCGGTCTCTCAGAGCTTTTAAATGTTGCAGATTGTGATCGTCAAACAGATCCCCTTCGCGCGGTGTGTAGGTGATTACTAAGTAGTTTGAGCTGCCGTAACGACCGACCAGTTCTCGGTAGTAGTTGAGGTCTTCGTCGTTTTCTAGCGTCAGCGAATCGGCCGACGCATCAATTTTGAAGTGCTGCAACCCGACGGCCATGCTCGCGGTCACCGCAAACAGCGCGATCAATGCCAGCAGCGGGCGGTGGAGAACCCAGCGCGCATAGATTTGGAAAAATTTTTCTGACATAAAAATGTGTTCCTTCAAGTGCTCGTCGTGCAGACAGTGTTGCTGGAGCTGGTTTAATTATAAACCACAGATTTGCCCGCTCCTAGTATTTGCAATTAGCGTTATAAATCGAAGGCTGTATCGAGTTTTTTAGCGACTAGAGCGTTTTGCAGCTTGGCGTATTTGGGCAGTCCATTGGCGTAGGGTGGGTAGTTTTCACCAGCGATCAGTGGCGCTAAGTACTCGCGCGCCTTTTGCGTGATGCCAAACCCGTCGGCGCTAATAAAATCCGCTGGCATGAACTTCTCCATATTGGCGACCTCGGAGAGTGAGGCAGATCCCAGTGACCAGTTATACTCCGGTCCGGCACCACGCTCGATTGAAATCATGATCGAGGTCTCGCCCTCCACCGCGCGATCCACCGCGGCGCGACCTACGGCATAGGCCTGTTCGACGTCGACATTCGACGCGATATGGCGCGCAGAACGCTGCAGATAGTCCGCTAGCGCCCAGTGGTATTTGTGGCCGAGGGCATGTTTTATCATGCTTGCCAGCGTCGGGGCGACCCCGCCGAGTTGTTGGTGTCCAAAAGCATCGCGATTTAAAGACCCGGAAATATGTCCTCCATCGGCGTATTTGGCACCCTCAGAGGCGACCACCACGCAGTAGCCTTCGCGGTCTATCGTCGCTTGCACCTTGGCAATAAAGCGCTCGCGATTAAAGGCGATTTCGGGAAACACGATAATGTGCGGTGGGTCGCCTTCGCGTTCGGCGGCTAGGCCACCGCTGGCGGCGATCCAACCGGCATGTCGACCCATGACCTCGAGGATGAACACTTTGGTCGATGAATCGCACATCGATGCGATATCTAGGCTTGCTTCGCGGGTTGAAATGGCAACGTATTTGGCCACCGAACCGAATCCCGGTGAGCAATCGGTGAGTGGCAGGTCGTTGTCGATGGTTTTGGGGATGTGGATAGCGCGGATGGGATAGCCCATCAGTTCTGATATCTGCGCGACTTTTAGGCAAGTATCTGCCGAATCACCGCCACCGTTGTAGAAAAAATAACCGATGTCGTGCGCCGCAAAGACTTCGACAAGGCGCTGGTATTCGCTATCGCTGGCGGCGGGATCTTGCATTTTATACCGGCATGAACCAAAAGCGCCGCCGGGTGTGTGCATTAACTCGGCGATGCTCTGCGTGGACTCCACGCCGGTGTCGTAGAGCTCTTCGCGAAGAGCGCCAAGGATGCCATTGCGGCCGGCATAAAGGTTGCCGATGCGGTCGCTGTGATGGCGTGCAGCCTGAATAACTCCGCAGGCTGAGGCGTTGATGACAGCGGTGACTCCGCCAGATTGGGCATAAAATGCATTTCTTTTTACGTTAAACATAGTTTTCTCTGCTGCTGCCGATAGACTAGACCGCATGTCGAAAGCGTTGGCCAGATGGACGGCGATAATGAGGGCTTGGGATCCAGCAATTATACTCTATGCGCGGCTGACTGGGGCGATTGACGAGATATTTTATCGGCTCCAAGCGTGGTTTTTTGATTGTTAGGGGCGAGCGCCAGATGCGATACTCGTCGCCAGAGGAATTTTATGCACATTCATATTATTGGAATTTGCGGTACCTTTATGGGCAGCGTAGCCCAGTTGGCAAAACAATTGGGCCATCGGGTTACCGGTTGCGATGCCCGGGTCTATCCACCGATGAGCGACCAACTGGAGTCCGCTGGCATCGAATTAATCGAGGGCTATGACCCACAGCAATTATCACCGGCGCCGGACTTGACGCTGATCGGTAATGCTCTATCGCGGGGTAATCCCTGCGTCGAGTATCTGCTCGATCATCGCTTGCGCTATATGTCCGGGCCGCAGTGGCTGGGCCAGACCCTGTTGGTCGATCGCCACGTACTCGCAGTGTCGGGTACGCACGGCAAGACCACCACCAGCAGCATGCTGACCGCGGTGCTGCAAGGGGCGGGGCTGAGACCGGGGTATTTGATTGGCGGCGTGCCCCTCGATGGAGGCACCTCGGCGAGCCTCGGCGGCGGTGATTTGTTCGTGGTCGAGGCGGACGAATACGACAGCGCGTTTTTTGATAAGCGCTCTAAATTTGTGCACTATCACAGCGATACCTTGCTGATCAACAACATCGAATTTGATCACGCCGATATCTTTGCTGATTTGGCGGCTATTCAGCGCCAGTTTCACCATCTGGTTCGCACCGTGCCGGGCTGTGGGACGATTATCTATCCGAGCGCTGACCAGGCGATTAAGGCGGTCTTGGCTGCCGGTTGCTGGAGCGATAGGGTGACATTTGGCGACGGCGACGGCGATTGGCAGTATCGTCTCCTCGCGCCGGATGGATCGTCCTTTGAAGTGTTGCGCAACGGCGCCGGCGAACTAACTGAATACGGTTGCGTTAGCTGGCGTCTCACCGGTCGTCACAATGTAAGCAACGCGATGGGCGCGATTATTGCGGCGCATGGTGTTGGCGTGACCCTCGCCGAGAGCTGCGATATTTTAAGCGCTTTTGCCGGCGTTAAAAGGCGCATGGAAGTGCTCTATGAGGATCAGGGCTTCACCTTGTACGATGACTTTGCGCATCATCCAACCGCGATTGCTACCACCCTCGAGGGGTTGCGGGCCAAAGTTGGCGATGCAACCATTGTCGCAGTGATTGAGCCGCGGTCTGCGACGATGCGTCAGGGCATTCATGGCGACGCACTGGCGCAGTCGCTAGCCCATGCCGATCGCATTGTTTGGTATCGGTCGGCGGATGTAACGTGGGATATTGAGGCGATCATGGCGGGTTCTTCGATCGCCTGGGAGATTGTCGACAACATCGAGGTGATGATCCAGCGCTGCGTTGATCTCGCCGATCCCGGCAGCCACATGGTGATGATGAGCAATGGGGGGTTTGAGGGGCTAGCCGAAAAACTGCTTTGGCGACTCGATCGTTAGCCGCGCAAAATAAAACTTACCGGGCCGTCGTTGCACAGTGTGATTTGCATGTCGGCGCCGAAAACGCCAGTTGCCACTGGGTCGTGCAGAGCTCGGGCTCGACACACAAAGGCGTCGTATAGTGGTTTTGCGAGTTGCGCAGGAGCGGCCGAGGTGTAGCTCGCTCTCAAGCCACTGTCGGTATCGGCGGCGAGGGTGAACTGGGACACGATCAAAACGCCCGCCTGAACATCGGTCACCGAGCGATTCATGCGCCCGCTATCGTCGGCAAACACTCGATAGCCTAGAGTGCGGTTTACTAAGCGCTCCATGTTGGCGTCGCAGTCGTCTTGTTGAACGCCGACAAACACGCAAATGCCGTGGTCGATGCGCCCGACAATCTGATCATCAACCTCGACCCTTGCGGCGCTGACACGCTGTATTAAAGCTATCATTGCTATCCTTTAGACGACTGTTTTGGGTGCCTCGGGAACCGCTTATCCAGAGTTGTAACCGAGGCCTTTAATGATAGCGCGCGGTGCGGTTATGATGCATCCGTTAAATGCACAATGAGGGAGTGCAGGCATTATTTAATGCGCACTTGATCGCAGTATCAGGCTCTGGAGTTTTTGTCGATGGATCAACAGCGCTGTCAGTGGCCGGGAGAGGATGCTCTCTACCGGCGGTATCACGACCAAGAATGGGGGCTGCCCTGTCGCAGCGATGCATTGATGTTTGAGTTTTTGATTCTCGAGGGCGCCCAAGCGGGGTTGTCGTGGATCACTATACTGCGCCGTCGAGAGCAGTATCGAGCGGCGTTTGCCGGCTTCGATGTGCTGCGGGTGAGCCGCTTTACCGATCGCGATATTGAGCGATTGATGGGCGATAGCGGGATCATCCGACATCGCGCTAAAATTTGCAGTGCGATTGAAAATGCCCAGTGCTTTTTGCGCGTTCAAGCGGAATTTGGCAGTTTTAGTGATTACCTTTGGGGCTTTGTCGATGGTGTGCCGATCGTTAATTGCTGGTCAAATGCTGCGGAGGTGCCCGCAACAACAACGCTGTCAAAGCGTATTAGCGATGATATGCGTGGCCGCGGATTTAGATTTTTTGGGCCGACAATCTGCTACGCATACTTGCAGTCAATGGGTCTGGTCAACGATCACCTCGCGGGCTGTTTTAGGCGCGCGGAGTGCTCGGCGATTGCGCCGTCCGATTGAATTATCGCGGCGCGCGCTTGCGGGCGTTTTCGGTCAGCAGTTTTTTCCTGATGCGCACCGACTCTGGGGTGACTTCGACCAGTTCATCGTCTTCAATAAACTCTAGTGCTTGCTCCAGCGTGTGCTTTACCCGCGGGGTCAGGATTAAATTTTCATCGGTGCCGGCGGCGCGAATATTGTTGAGTTGCTTGGCCTTAGTGGGGTTGACGGGCAGGTCGTTGTTGCGCGAATGCAGACCGACAATTTGCCCCTCGTAGATATCCAACCCATGACCGACGAACAATCGACCGCGTTCTTGCAGCGTGAAAAGCGCGTAAGCGAGGGTTTTTCCTGACATCATAGACACCAGAACACCGTTTTGGCGTTGCCCCATCTGCCCGATTTTTGCGACACCATAATGGTCGAAAATGCTAGTCATAATGCCCGAGCCGCTGGTCATGGTGAGAAATTGCGAGCGAAACCCAATCATGCCGCGAGACGGGGCGATAAATTCGAGCTTGATACGCCCCTTGCCATCCGGTTCCATGTTGACAATCTCTGCCTTGCGCAAGCCCATCTCCTCCATAACAGAGCCCTGATGTCGATCTTCGATATCGATGACGATCTGTTCGAAGGGTTCATGGGTTTCACCGTCCACTTCGCGTTGGATGACCTCGGGTCTGGATACGCCGAGTTCGAAACCCTCGCGCCGCATGTTCTCGATTAGCACCGAGAGGTGCAGTTCGCCGCGGCCTGAGACCACAAATTTATCTGGAGTTTCGCCCTGTTCGACGCGCAGCGCAACGTTGTGGATCAATTCTTGCTCGAGTCTATCCTTGATGTTGCGCGAGGTAATATATTTACCTTCGCGACCGGCAAACGGTGAATCGTTGACCTGAAACGTCATGCTGACTGTGGGCTCGTCGACCGACAGCGAGGGCATCGCCTCGACCATTTCGGGGTCGCAGAGAGTGTCTGAAATATTGAGTTTTTCGACGCCGGTAATGCACACAATATCGCCCGCTTGCGCCCTGTCTACCTCGACGCGTTCGAGTCCGTTGTAACCCATCACCGTGAGTATCCGCGCCTTGCGCTTGTTGCCACTGCGATCGACCACCACGACCTGACAGTTGGGCGTCATTGCGCCGCGGGTGATCCGGCCAATACCAATAACCCCGACATAACTGTTGTAGTCGAGCGCACTGATCTGCATTTGCAGCGGCCCGCTGGTATCGACATTTGGCGGATTGACCTTATCGGCGATAATTTCTAACAGTGGGGTCATGTCGTCGGCCAGTTGATCGGCCTCGTATCCGGCCACCCCGTTCAGCGCAGATGCGTAAATTACTGGGAAGTCGAGTTGTTGGTCAGTGCCGCCGAGGCGATCAAAAAGATCGAAAACCTGATCTAGAACCCAGTCGGGTCGAGCGCCTGGGCGATCGACCTTGTTGACGACCAATATTGGGTTCAAGCCCTTCTCAAAGGCTTTTTGGGTAACGAAACGGGTTTGTGGCATCGGCCCATCAACCGCATCGACTAACAATAGTACGCAGTCCACCATTGATAGCACGCGTTCGACTTCGCCACCAAAGTCGGCATGCCCTGGGGTGTCGACGATGTTGATGCGATAGTCGCGCCAGGTGATGGCAGTATTTTTGGCGAGGATCGTAATGCCACGTTCGCGCTCTTGATCGTTAGAATCCATAATCCGTTCGGTGGTCATGCTTTTACGATCCAAGGTGCCGGTCTGCTGCAGCAGTTTGTCGACGAGGGTAGTTTTTCCGTGGTCGACGTGAGCTATGATGGCGATGTTACGTAAGTTTTCGATGGACATGGGTTGCTGGCCGTATTTGTTTAAGCGAAGTGCGTTCGGGGTTCAAGCCGCAGAGTAAAGGGCGCGTGGTGGTGAAAAGCCGCGATTATACGAGAATTGAGAGAAACTGCTATGAATCTTTTTCTTGGCGCGGTCTGCGTGGGGTTTAACGCCTTAATATCGGGGGTTCAAAATAGGTAACCACCAGCACGTTCGCACTAATCTGGTGCCGTTTTTAAAATTACGCACTTTGTTGGTGCAATTTTGCGCGCTCAACCGAGTTAGGTAAGCGATGTCTGATCGCTATTGTGCCGACATCTCGGGGCGGTAGAGCGCTTCTTGTTGCTTGGCATGGCAATTGCTTCCCATTAACCGCTACAATAGCTCGCCCCATGACCTGGTTGCGCGATGCTCCGCACCAGTGCCGAGGCTCTGGGTGAGGGCACATCTGGCGGCATTCGCTACCGCACCAACAACGACACACATTTCGGAGACTGATCGACAATGAAAGCAAAATTAGAATATATCTGGTTAGATGGCTACGCGCCAACGCAGAGCCTGCGCAGTAAGACGCAGGTTAGAAGCAACTTTGGTGGAACGCTCGAGGAGTGCCCGATGTGGTCGTTCGACGGAAGCTCAACTGAGCAGGCGGAGGGTAATGCCTCTGATTGCCTATTGAAGCCCGTGGCTATTTTCCCAGACCCCGACAGAAGCAATGCCTACCTCGTGATGACGGAAGTGTTGAACGCCGACGGCACGCCACACGAGAGCAATGGTAGGGCGACCATCGACGATGACGACGATGATTTTTGGTTTGGGTTCGAGCAGGAATATTTTCTCTGGGATGTGGATACTCAACGTCCTCCAGGGTTCCCTGTGGGTGGCTACCCAGCTCCCCAAGGTCAGTACTACTGCTCGGTAGGCGCGGCCAACTCGTTTGGTCGGGACTGCGTGGAAGAGCACTTTGACATCTGCCTAGAGGCAGAAATTAACGTCGAGGGAATCAATGCCGAGGTGGCCGCGGGGCAGTGGGAATTTCAAGTCTTTGCCAAGGGCGCCAAGCGCGCTGGAGATGAGACTTGGGTAGCGCGCTATCTGCTAGAGCGAACCGGAGAGAAGTACGGTTATGCGATTAATTATCACCCTAAACCGTTTGGCGAGATGGATTGGAATGGCTCGGGTATGCACGCTAACTTTTCTAATGGCCCCATGCGCGAAGACGGCGACGAGGCGGTTTTCACCAAGATTTGTGAAAACTTTGGCAAACATATCGACCGGCATATGAGCGTCTATGGCGCGGACAACGACCAGCGGTTGACCGGTAAGCACGAAACCCAATCAATCGACGAGTACAGCTATGGCGTATCCGATCGTGGCGCCTCGATTCGCGTGCCAATTGGTACCGTTGAGGATGGCTGGAAAGGGCGTCTAGAAGATCGCCGCACAGCGTCAAATGCCGATCCGTACAAGGTGGCTGCAGCGATTATTAAAACCACTAAAGAGGCATTGGTCTAGCCGTTAGAGGTAGGGTATTACGCCCAGAAAGGCCCGCAAGCGTTCATCGTTTGCGGGTTTTTTTATGCCCCAAAGACACCCATGCGTTAGCGTTCGACGGGCTGTCGGGAAGCGCGACGCGGTTTTTAGCGAGGACCTTGTGCATGCTGGTTTGCATACACACACCAGCGGCGCACCAATATGGTGCGACCGAGCAGCTTTTCAGATATGATCATAGCTGCAATATCGGCTGTTTGCGTGGTATGCACGCTAGCGCTTGCGCCGAACAAAGTTGGCTTGGATCTTGCTAAGTAATAGCCACGGCAGTCGCTACAGCGACCCTACCCATTAAGATTGGATCCAATAAGGACCATGCATCGCCAATATGCCATTAGAGACGCAGTACCAGACGCTACTCGACAACCTCAACACATCGGTTTTGCTGGTCGACGAGTGGTTGGCCATTAGTTATGCCAATCCAGCAGCTGAGGCGCTGCTAAAAATTGGTTTGGTCAAGCTGCGCGGAACCCAAGTATGCGCTTTGTTTACCGATGTTGTGGGCTCGCAACGCGCGATGCGCGCGTCATTAAAAACCAATCAAGCCTTTACTAAACGTCACGAGCCAATTTTGCCACAGACCGCCGAATCCTGTCTGATCGACTATTCGGTGACCCCGGTGCAGCACGATGGTAAGTTGGCGTTAATCGTCGAAATGCAGGCGATTGATCGCTTTGTGCAGATCAATCGGGAGGCCGCGCTGACGTCGCTTCAAGACAGTTCGAAAAGCCTTATTCGAGGTTTGGCTCACGAGATTAAAAACCCTCTTGGGGGTATTCGTGGCGCTGCTCAACTACTCCATCAAGCGCTGCAAGATGGAGAGGTCGACGATGAATCCCACGAGGTCTGTCAAATTATTGTCACCGAGGTCGATCGATTGCGCAATTTGGTCGATCGCCTGTTGGGGCCCAATCAATTGCCGGTGGTCGAGCGCTTAAACGTGCATGAAGTCGTTGATTATGTTGCCGCGTTGGTCGAGGCCGAAACTCAGGGTAGCATCGCGTTGACGCGCGACTATGATCCGAGCATTCCGGATATTCAGGGCGATCGAGAACAGTTAATACAGGCGCTGCTGAACATCGCCAGGAACGCTATGCAGGCGCTGCAACGAGGCAGTCAGTTGCACTCAGAAATACGCTTTAAAACCCGTATTCAGCAAAGCCTTACGATTGGCGGATTGCGCTGTCGAATGGTTTGTCGGATCGATATTTTGGACAATGGCCCAGGTGTTGAATCGGCGATTAAGGAAGGCATTTTTTTGCCCATGATTAGCGGGCACGTGGAGGGCACAGGTCTGGGACTGACAATCGCTCAAACTGCGATCAATTTTCACGACGGTATGATCGACTGCAAGTCGATTCCCGGAGACACGTGTTTTTCTATCTATCTACCAATAAAGGCCTAATATGGATAACTCTTCAAGGATTTGGATCGCCGAAGACGACCGGTCGATGCGCTGGGTGATGGAAAAGGCACTAACGCGCGCCGGTATCGGCGTACGCTGTTTTGAAAAGGGCGATGACTTATTGATTGCCTTGCAGACATCAAGGCCACAGGTGATTATCTCTGACATCCGTATGCCCGGTATCGATGGTTTGGAGCTGCTGCGCCAGATACAAAAAAGTTATCCAGATCTGCCAATGATTATTACCACTGCCCACTCTGATTTAGACAGTGCCGTATCCGCCTATCAGGGAGGCGCTTTCGAATATCTGCCGAAGCCTTTTGATCTCGACGAGTTAGTGGCAGTCACCAAGCGCGGCGTTGCTGTCGCCAAGGAGCAGTCGGTCACTAAAGGTGAGGATGAGCGGCCCGAGACTCAGGAAATTATTGGCGAAGCGCCAGCGATGCAGGAGGTATTTCGGGCTATTGGACGGCTCGCCAGTTCTAATATCACGGTGCTGATCAACGGTGAATCGGGTACCGGTAAAGAGCTGGTGGCTCGAGCTCTGCACAATCATGGGCCCAGATCTGGGCGTGAATTTATCGCCTTAAACATGGCTGCGATCCCGAATGAATTGATTGAGTCGGAGCTATTTGGTCACGAGAAAGGCGCTTTTACGGGTGCCGGGCAGCGGCGTGAAGGGCGATTCGAACAGTCCAATGGCGGCACCTTGTTTTTGGATGAGATTGGGGATATGCCTGCCGAGGCGCAAACGCGATTGCTTCGGGTACTTTCGGACGGTGAATTTTACCGTGTTGGAGGCCACACATCGATCAAGGTGGACGTACGCATTATCGCCGCAACCCATCAACATTTGGAGCAATTAGTCGAGCAAAATCGTTTTCGCGAGGATCTCTTTCACCGCCTTAATGTAATCCGTATCCATCTGCCACGGCTGTCCGAGAGGCGCGAGGATATACCTCGGCTGATGAAACACTTTTTTGCTCGCGCCGCGCTGGAGCTCAACGTCGAGTCAAAAGTGTTGTCGGATGAAGCGACCGCCCTCTGTTGTGATTTACCTTGGCCGGGCAACGTCCGGCAGTTGGAGAATACCTGCCGTTGGCTAACCGTCATGGCCGCTGGTCGCGAGGTGCTGCTGGCGGATCTCCCTCCCGAATTGCGGTCGGATGAATCAGTTGGGGTCGCTGCAGAAGCGGCAAACTGGCAGGCGCAACTGCGCGCGTGGGGAGAGTCGCAACTGCGCGCCGGGGGCACAGGAATAATGGTCACAGCATTGGAAGATATGGAGCGAGTCATGATCGATACAGCGCTATCCCATACCGGTGGCCGAAAGAGGCATGCGGCTCAACTGCTTGGATGGGGGCGCAACACCTTGACCAGAAAGCTACAGGACTATGGTATCGAAGACAGCCCCTCGGTTTAATCTGATACTCTAACCACTAGTGCTGGGTATCATTGCTCTCGTTGCTGCTCTGTTCTTCTCGGGCCTGGTTGGCAGCCATTGCCGAAGCAAAAAGGCCGTCAAAATTGACCGGAGGTATCATCAGCGGAGGTAATGAGCCCTTGGTGAGGACGTTGTCGATGGCTTCTCTGGCGTAGGGAAAGAGCATAGCTGCGCAGGTGGTATTGAGCACCTGTGCGAGTTGCTGATCATCCAGGCCCTCGATCTTAAAGATCCCAGCTTGTTCCACTTCGACCAGATAGAGCGTATCTTCGTTGTCTTTCACGGTGATGGTAATTCTCAAAGACACTTCAAAAATGCTCTCATCGAGCCTTGCGGTATGCGTACTTAAATCTTGGTTGACCTTCGGGTTCCACTGCTTTTGGAATAGTTCGGGCCCCTTTGGAGTTTCGAATGACACATCTTTTAAGTAGATGCGCTGTGCCGAGAAACTCGCTGCCGGTTTTTCGCTGCCTTCCGTGGTTGCCGTCGCTGGGCCTTGAGTCTCGTCTGACATTGATTCCTCTTTAACGTCTGTGAGCGGTCATATTACTCCGCCTATTTGGTGGTGTCGGCGGTTATGATGGGTTGGCCAAAGACTCAAGCTCGCCGCGCATATCGAGCGCGCGCAGATCACTGTAGCCGCCCACATGCTGGTCGGCAATCCAAATCTGGGGAACTGTATCGCGCTTACTTTGGGAGCGAATGTCGTTCCTAAGGGCAACGTCTCCATCCAGAGTGACATCTTCAAATTCGATGCCCCGCTCCCTGAGTAACTTTCTAGCCGCGATGCAAAAAGGCCCCGCTCGCGTTCCGTATATTACCGTTCCTGACATTTCCTATCCCACTCTTTATGTGTATCCCGGGGATTACGATCCTTTAACCACGGGTAAATTTTGACCTCGCCACTCCACCATGCCGCCACTTAATCGACGCACATTGTAACCTTCCGACGAGAGCAGTTTGCCGGCGCTTCCGGCGTGTTGTCCGTACTGGTCTACCACCACCAAAACCTTGTCTTTTTCTCTGACCAATTCAACATGTCTAGAAGACAGTTTGGTGTGAGGTATGCTGATGGCGCCATGAATGTGGCCATCGGTGAAGTCTCCGCTGGGACGCACATCAACCAGCGCGGCGTGTTCCGAATTTAACAACGCAACCAGTTCATTTTGCCCGATCGATTTGCCGCCTCTATCTCGCTCATACAATATGTATACGTATACAAGTACCAATAAGATGCTGACAAGGAGCCACTGTTCGCCGATAAATAAAAAGAATTTCAAGACGTCCGCCGAATCTGAGTTAAGTCGCCTTCTCTGCGATTAGCGGAATAGTATACACAGGATTTATGCGCCGGCGATAGCGATTATTTAATCGCGGTTACCAACGACTCCAGATTTTTATACAGTTGTCGGGTAACTCGGCGACTCTGCCAAGTGCCGCCCATGGCGTGTGGTGCCGGTGAAAGTCAGAGCCGCAGGATGCTAGCAGTTGGTGTTTGACGCTGAGCGACGCGAGATCGACCGTCAACGCCGGGGTTTGTTGTCCAGAAATTACCTCCATTGCCTCCCCTCCGGCATCTTTAAAATCACCGATCAGGGCGGTTAATTTGGCCCTTGTCAGGCCATATTTACTTGGGTGAGCCAGTACCGCGGTTCCGCCTGCAGCTTTGATCCAACCGGTCACCGTTTCGATGTCCTCCCAACAGGCTTTGATGTCGGCGATCTTCCCGGCCCCAAGATATTTTTTAAACGCCTGTTGGCTCGATTTGACGGCACCGATAGCGACTAGATGTTCAGCGAAATGGGGGCGTCCAATTTGTCCCCCGAGGGCGCGAGCACGGGCGGCATCAAGGGTATTTTTAAAACCCATTCCAGCGAGTTTCTCGGCGATTTTTTCAGCGCGATCACGACGCGTTTTGGTCTGCAGGGCCGCGCCCGCAATAATCGTCGGATGCTGAAGGTCAATATTTAACCCAACAATGTGCACGCCAATTTTACGCCACTTGGAAGAAAGTTCTATACCCGGAATCAAACGCAGCGGCAGGTCGAGTTGATCTATTTGCGAATAGGCATCTAGGGTGTCATGGTCGGTGATCGAAAGCATAGAGATATTGCGCTGTTCGGCCAATTGCAGTAGTTCGGCGGGCGAAAGTGAGCCATCGGAAGCCGTGGTGTGGCAGTGCAGATCAACGTTCATAATAAATTGCCAGATCATTGTGTCGCACTATTGTAGCAGCCCTGTGTGCGATTATACTGGGCTCATGATCGAGCCTATTTCCCCGCAACAGCAACAGCAGGTGCGCGCAGCGACCGATGCTGCGATCGACCTTGCCGGACGATGCTTGTCGGCGTCATTTGACTACCTGCCGGTTGATTTCGACCTCAGTGGTCGCTGCGCCGGAATGTACCAAGTGCGTCGCGGTCGTCGGCGCATTCGTTACAATCCGTGGATATTTGCCAAGTACTATGTCGATAGTCTTAAAAATACCGTCATTCATGAAGTGGCTCACTATGTTGTCGATTGTTGTCACGGTCATCGATCGGTAAAGCCACATGGCGCGGAGTGGCGTGGTGTGATGCGCACTTTGGGCGCGGAGCCGGAGGTGCGTGGTGATTATGACCTCGAGGATATACCGCAGCGTAATTACCGCAAGTTTAACTACGCGTGCATTTGCCGCAGCCACTTGCTGACATCAATCCGGCATGGTCGCATCCAGCAGCAGGGTGCCGAGTACCGTTGTCGACGCTGCTCAACCCCTCTGCGCTTGGCCGCCGAGAGCCCGTGAATAGTTGGTTTGTGTACATGGTTGAGGCCAGTGACAGTAGCTTGTACACCGGGATTACCACGGATGTTGAACGCCGCCTTAAGCAACATCAAAGCGGTCGTGCCGGGGCTAAGTACTTTCGTGGGCGCCAAGCGTTGGCGATGGTTTACGTGGAGGGCGAGCACAGCAGAAGTTCTGCCGGTCGCCGCGAGTCGCAGATCAAGAAGCTGAGTCGCAATGAGAAGCTTGCGTTGATTGCGGATTAAACCGTCGGGTCTCAGCGCAGCGCAACTTGAGAGGCAGAACGTCGCCCGAAGTAAATCTAGCGGTCTGGCGCGCAGAGGATTTTTGCGGGCGTAATTTTTTAGGTGATAATGCCGCTGCTATTGCCTTGCCCCGGCACCACAATTTGCGATGCCTGTTCGCGGCGCATCCGCTCTAGCTCCTGGGAGGCCTCTTGGATGGCAACTTGGGCTTTTGCGGCAAAGTCATCCGCCGCCTCGCCGATGGTATTGCCGGACAGTTCAAAATTTAGCGGAATGGGGCCCATTGGACTCATGATTTGCGCAGAACCCATGTACTGAATTGCGCGGTCCGGGTCGTCAGCGCCATTCGCTGTCACCGGCACAAGCTTACGAATGGCACCAATTTTTTGATCGGTAAAGTTTTCCTCGCGAAATAGCGCGTTGGGATCCATGGCATTTTCGTTGGCGTCTGGCATAGAGATTATTAATATCCTCGAACGATTTTAGTCGCTACATTAGCAAATTGTTGTTGCTAAGAAAAGGCGATAAAGCCACGCTAGCAATTCCACTGATTTTTAGATTGCCAATACTCTAGCTCGTCAGGCCGTTGCCCAATGGATCAATAATCATGCTCCCCCGGGGCCTTGAACATGGCCGTGCTCGAGCTCTTCTTCAGTAGCGTCGCGAACGTCCTCAATAGACACGTCAAAATTGAGCGTTTTTCCGGCCAGCGGATGGTTGCCGTCTACCGTGACGGTGTCGTCGGAGACCGCGGTCACCGCGACCGCGACTGTATCACCTTTCTCAGTCTGAGCTTCAAACTGCATGCCGACCTCAATTGTGTCTACGTCGCGGAAAGAGTCGCGTGGAACCTCTTCTATCATCTGCAGATCAACCACACCGTAGCCGTCTTCAGGCGCGATGGAAACGTTGAGTGACGCGCCGACCACCTGACCTTCAAGGGCTTGTTCAAGGCCTGGTATGATCATTCCGGTGCCGTGTATGTAGGTCATTGGATCGCGCTCCGACGAACTGTCCAACTCGGTGCCTGTGTCATCGGTCAAGGTATAATGAAAACTGACTGCGCGGTGGAATTGAATGGTCATATGAGGCTCCCATGCTTCTTTTTTGCCATCAGTATGGGCTAATGGCCAATAAATATCGACTCAGACATAGTCTGAGGGGGATTTAAATAGCCTTCTAACCGAGTCTTACCACCTTTTAAGTGGAATATTTGGAACTGTCATATTTCTGCCATCTTAAAGACATTTAATAGTAGTATTCAGTGCGTACCGACGGCGTTTAAGAGGATTCTGGGGTGCCAAAACAAATCATACTTGTAGTCGATGATGAACCCGCCATTCGCGAAATGCTTTGCATGGCACTCGAGGCGGCGTCATTTTCGGTGATTCAGGCTGAAAATGCTCAGCAGGCCCATGCCCAGATAATAGATCGCCGTCCAAACCTGGTACTTCTCGATTGGATGATGCCGGGAACGTCGGGGTTAGAGCTTCTTAGGCGCCTGCGTCGCGACCCCCTGACAGAAACGACACCGGTCATTATGTTAACCGCAAAAGCCGAGGAGGGTGGCAAAGTGGCCGGCCTTGATTCAGGCGCCGACGATTATGTCGCCAAGCCGTTTTCACCGCGCGAGTTGATAGCTCGGATTAAGGCGGTGCTGCGGCGTGTCGCGCGCGATGAGATACAAGAACCGATCGAGGTGGGCGAGTTGATGTTTGACCCTATCGGTCATCGCGTCAGTATTGCGGGGGCGGTAATTAATTTAGGGCCAACAGAGTATCGATTGCTGCAGTTTTTTTTAACCCACCAAGAACGTGTCTACTCGCGCGATCAAATTTTGGACTACGTTTGGGGCGGCAACGTCTACCTCGATGAGCGCACCGTAGACGTCCATATTCGACGTTTGCGAAAAGCGATATCGGTTGCAGGTCACGATAACTACGTGCAGACTGTTCGTGGCGCTGGGTATCGTTTTTCAACTCAGTTACCCAACAGTTAACTGAGGATTGAAATAGCGTGCGACCGGGCATGTCCAGCGAGCTGCGGCGAATTGCCGCGGTCACTTGTTTTTGTCTGGTGCTCGGGGTCAGTATGGAAGCGCCGCTCGAGATTATGCTGCTGGGTTTTGGGGGCTATCTTTTTTGGTCGCTGCGCATGGTCAGCGCTCTGTTCGCATGGGTCGATCGAGGTATGCGCGGGTCGCCACACACGACTGACGGCATCTGGGGCGAAATTAGCGATACCCTTAATCGGCAAAAACGCCGGCATCGACGCGCCAAAGAAAAAATGCGCCATACCATCAACCGCACCACGCGCATGACGGAAGCCCTGGACGAGGGCATGCTGGTGTTAAAGAGCGATCTGTCACTGGATTGGTGGAATAACGCGGCTGAAGGGCTCGTAGGCCTGCGCGTTTCGGATCGAGGCAGCGCGATTTTCAATCTTGTTCGCGACCCCAAATTTGTAGAATACATGACCGTTGCGGAGTTTGCAGAGCCGATACAACTGCCGTCGAGTATTTACGCTGAGCGGTTATTAGAATTTTCTGGTTCGCATTTTGGGCACGGTGAAATCGTATTGATCGTCACCGACATTACGCGCTTGGACAGCCTTGAGCAATTGCGCAAAGAATTTGTTGCCAACGTATCTCACGAATTACGCACGCCATTGACGGTGATCAAGGGCTACATCGAGACGCTGCGAGAAATTTCTACCCCCACACCATCTACCGATCGCGCGTTTGACAATATCAGCGCGCAGGCCAACAAGATGCAAGCGCTGGCTGACGATTTGATCCTGCTGTCAAAACTTGAGTCCGAGGCGCAGCCAAAGACGCTCGAATATTTTGACTTAAGGCCGTTATTGGACGAAATTATTGTCGATGCCGAGCAGTTGAGCGGCGCTAAACACCAATTTAACCTCGATTGCGACGAGGGCTTGCGGATGCAGGCTCGACCCAAGGATATGCGCAGCGCGATGGGCAATATTGTGTTCAATGCGGTGCGCCATAACCCCGCGGGCGCGCGCATATGGATTCATGCCAGCGAAGACGACGAAAGCTGGCATGTTGCCATTCGAGATGATGGCGTCGGTATCGACCCCTCTGAGATCCCGCGAATTACCGAACGCTTTTACCGCGTCGACAGCAGTCGCAATTCCCACTCCGGTGGTACCGGTCTTGGTTTGGCTATCGTCAAGCACACGCTAAATATTTATGGCGGCAGTTTAGTGATCAACAGTCGTGGCGGCGAGGGAGCGGAGTTTATCTGTCGCGTGCCAAAGGCTTAGAGGCGGGCGGCGTGCTTGCTGTTGGCGCATTGATATGGCGCAGTTCACCGAGTTCCTAGGCAATCGTACTGAACTCAAATTTCCGCCGCCGGCCCGTGCGCCTCGCGCGCTTTTCAGCATCGCCTCGGCGCGGCACCGGCAAGATCTAGGCAGGTACCACGCCTTCAGTTTTGCTTGTCGGCGGGTATTAAAACGCCCACTGTGTTCGCAGAGTAAAGGTGTCTATGTTGTCAGCGTCGGCGCCGTTTAAACGCGCTACTGGGCCGTTATCGAGGTTGTAGACCCGCGAGTAATCGGCCATCACTCGGACGTTATAATTGAGATACCAGTTGAGTGCCAGCGTGTAGCGATCGCCGGACCCGCCAGAGGTCGCAGATCCGTCATCGAGGTCGAGGTGGTCGAGTCGCGCGGCCACCTCCCAAGCGCCCCAGGTGCCTTTTTCGAGGCTGAACTCGGTCGCGGGTTTCAAGCGTTTAAATTCACCGTCCGAGCCTTTGTAGCTGCGCGATTCACCGGTCAGGGTATAGCCCGCTTGCAGGTACCATGCGCTAAAATCTAAATCAGCTGCCATATCGCGTTGCGCACTGGCTTGGGTAAATTCGCTCTGAAAGGAAAACCGCCCCCGCATAGCTGCCAATTCCAGCGAGTTGATAGTGATCTTATCGAGGCCATCTATGCTCGGTGTATCGAGTAATTTTAAGTTTGAGCCATTGGTCGTTTCATACTTAAAATCTGATTTGCCATTGGTGGCATTGTTGTTGTCTGTCGAACGCAGCCCGTAGCTGGCGCCGATGTGAAATACTCGGTCTTTTTGATTGATCAGCGCCCAACTCCCGCGCGCTGCGATACCATAGCCTTCATCGTTGTCGCCAGAGGACTCAGGCGAAAACTGATCGCCGTACAGACCGGCCTGAATGTTCCAGTTGCGCGCGTAGCGCTTGGCGTTGATGCCCAGCGCGCGGTCGAAATAGGGCGTGCTGAGGGCCACGGTCATACCGCGTTCGGTAAACATGATATCGTTGGAACTCTCTTGCACTTCCATACTCAGGGCATGTTTCTGCGCGCCAACGGTGAAGTCCCAGTTCTCAATCCCCGTATACACCCAAAAGACGTCTTTCATGCTGACTTTGTTGCCAGCCAGATCAGCTTCTATGGCGTATTTCCAATCGGTGTTCGCGCGGCCCTTGAGGTAGATGCGCGCACGCCGGATATCGGTTCCGTCGGTTGCAGATTTTGTCAAATCTTGATCATTGCTGTGGCTCATCAGTTCGGCGTGCAAGCGTCCACCGATTGCCATCGAGTAACTGTCGTCATGACTTTTAACAACCAAACCCTTTTTGCCGACTTCGACGCGGGCGGTCGGTTGTGGGACGACACTCTCGGAGATCGCCGATGGTGCATTCTCTCGGCGCTGCAATAGCAGTGCGCCCTCGGCCTCTGTTAAGATTCCCTTAGTGATGAGCGTCTGCACAAGATCGTCTATTGCGCTGGCCGACGCATTGCCGGCAAGGCTCAACAGCAAGGTTGCGATTAAAGGGGCATTGCTGACTTTTTTTAGGTTCATTTGAACTCCTTAAATGTGAAGCCATCCGGTGATGGAAAAATGCGTTCGTGGTTCGAAGTAAATTGATGTCCCGCAATGTTCGGGTCTTGCAACATCTTGCTTTGGTCTCGAGCCACGCTGGCAATATATGACAAATATATGACAAATATATGACAAATGCCCAAGCTGTCATTTAATTGTCATATATTTTCCATATAGTGCGCGTTAAAGCTGATCTCGAAGTTTCGGGAATTTTTTTTAGTACGAATAAATGGAGAGTGATATGTTCGATTACAAATGGTTTCACGTTGTGACGGTTAGTCTTTGCATGGTTGTTGGCAGCGAGGTCTCTGCGCGCGAGACAATTGAGGTCGTCGGGTCGTCGACCGTCTACCCATTTTCAACGGTTGTTGCCGAGCGCTACGGGCGCAGCAGCGGTAAGCCGACACCTAAGATTGAATCGACCGGGTCCGGTGGCGGTATGAAGCTATTTTGCTCGGGCGTGGGCACCAATTTCCCGGACATAACCAATTCGTCCCGGCGTATGAAGCTGTCGGAATTCGCGCAGTGTCAGCGCAACGGCGTCGAGGAAATTATCGAGGTTCAGGTTGGATTTGACGGCATTGTCTTGGCTAATTCGATCAATGTTCCGGTCATGAACCTATCGCGCCAAGACATTTTTCTCGCATTGGCTGCGCGTGTTCCGGGAGCCCGCGACGGCGAATTAATTGAAAACCCTTACACCACTTGGCAGCAGGTCAATCCCAGCCTGCCAGATGATCCTATCGAGGTCTTGGGCCCACCGCCAACCTCTGGCACCCGCGATGCCTTCGTCGAGCTTGCGATGGAGGGGGGATGTAAAAAAAACCCATGGTTGGCGGCGATGAAAAAGTCGGATAAGCAAGATTTTAAAGCGATATGCCACACCATCCGCGAAGATGGCCTGTACATTGAGGCTGGCGAAAACGACAACCTGATCGTCCAAAAACTGCAGGCTAATCCGCGCGCTCTGGGCATTTTTGGGTTTAGTTTTCTCGATCAAAATGCCGATACTGTGCACGGCGCGAGTATTGAGTCGGTGGGGCCCGATTTTGAATCAATTGCCGATAAGTCGTATCCGATCTCGCGGCCACTGTATTTCTATGTTAAAAAGGCGCACGTCGGTGTGGTTCCAGGTATTCAAGATTTTATCAACGAATTCACCAGCGAAAAAGCCTGGGGCGAAGAAGGTTATCTAGCCGATAAGGGTATGATCCCGTTACCGACAGCGCAGCGCAAGGCCACTGCGAAAAATATCCGAGCGCTGGTGTCGATGACTGGAGATGAGGCATTGAAATAACCGGCAGAAGTTGTCACAGTGGCGCCCTGTGTTTGCCCTGATGTGCCGATGATATGAGGTTTGATTATTCTCCATGCAAGCGAGTAATGTTTTTTTCTTGTTGATGGGCTTGGCAACCCTAGGTTTTTATCTGGGTAGAGGGCGCTCGTTAGCACTCGCAAAAGACTTGCGCGGAATTCGCGATTTACACTCGCTACCCAACTACTATGGCTATTACACGGCGTTGTGGTGTGGTCTGCCGGCACTCTTGCTGCTGTGCATTTGGGTGGTTGCCGATGGCTCGGTGTTGACCGGTGTGGTGATGGAGTCGTTGCCGAGCGCCGAACTCCCCAGCGATTCGGTTGAATACACTCTGCTGGCCAACAAGATTAGCAATTTGTCGATTGGTGTGCTGCCGAGCGCTGGCCAACCCGATTTTCTTCTCGATGCTGCGCAGCAACTTCGCTATCTCACCCAATTGTCCAGTTGGATAATGGCGGTGGCAGTGCTTGCGCTCGCGATGGTCGGTCTGATATGGGGGCGCGCGGCCGTATCGGCGAACTTTAGAGCCCGGCAAAGGGTTGAGAAAGTCGTCCAATATGCGCTGTTTGCCTGTGCGTGTCTGGCAATCTTTACCACCCTCGGTATTGTGTTGTCGGTGCTCTTTGAGTCGTTGCAGTTTTTCAAGTCGGTGCCGGTCGCGGATTTTGTATTGGGCCTCGACTGGAGTCCACAGACTGCGATTCGTGTCGATCAGGTGGGTTCGTCGGGCAGTTTCGGCGCCGTGCCCCTATTTGCTGGTACCTTGCTGGTATCGGTGGTGGCGATGTTCATTGCCGTGCCCATCGGATTGATGTCGGCGATTTATTTGGCGGAATACGCCAACCGATCAGTACGCGCCTACGCCAAGCCGGCGCTGGAAATTTTGGCGGGCATCCCCACGGTTGTCTACGGCTTCTTTGCGGCGCTCACCGTAGCGCCTTATATTCGCGATGTCGGTGAGGGATGGGGCCTGTCGGTCTCTTCTGAAAGCGCCTTGGCCGCGGGCGCGGTAATGGGGGTGATGATCATACCGTTTATTTCATCGCTGGCCGATGACGTTATTTCTGCGGTGCCACAGGCGATGCGCGACGGCTCTTTGGCGATGGGTGCAACGCACTCCGAGACGATCCGGCGGGTGGTCATTCCGGCAGCTTTACCGGGCATCGTCGCCGGTATCATGCTGGCCGTATCGAGAGCCATTGGCGAGACTATGATCGTCGTGATGGCGTCGGGTATGGCGGCCAACTTGACCTTTAATCCGCTCGATTCTGTGACCACGGTAACGGTGCAAATCGTCACCTTGTTAACCGGAGATCAGGAGTTTGATAGTCCCAAAACACTGGCGGCATTCGCCCTTGGATTGATGTTGTTTATTGTCACATTGATACTCAATATAGTGGCACTGCAAGTGGTAAAACGCTTCCGGGAGCAGTATGAGTAACTCGAGCAAAAATTTAAAAAAAATCCAAGACTCTTTGGTCTGGCGCTACCGTGCAGAGAAGGCCTTCCGATGGTGCGGTATTGTCGCGGTAACCCTCGGCTTACTCGCGGTGTTGGCGCTATTTTTGGATATCATTTTTAAGGGTAAGGGCGCCTTTTCTGCGACTTACATGCAGCTCGAAGTGACCTATGACCAAGAGCTGTTGGAGATCGATAATTTCGCCGACCAAAAGCAATTGATCGTCGCTGATTGGGGAGCACTGTATAAATCTGCCCTTAGAGCCGAGTTTCCGGATGTTCGCAAGCGCGCCGACAAGCGTAAATTGTACGCGCTGGTTAGCAATGGCGCCGGTTATGATCTGCGCGAGCGCCTGTTGGCCAACCCCAGGCTGTTGGGTCAGAGCGAATCAGTTTGGCTCTTGGCCGACGACGATATTGATACTTATTTTAAGGGCTGGCTGGACGGCGACCCCTATACCGCTCGGTTGGTAGATAACCAAGTTGAATGGTTGCAGCAACTGATCACTACCCAGCGTATGGAATTGCGCTTTAACGCCAACTTTTTTAATCGCGGTGATTCACGAGAGCCAGAGCAGGCCGGTATTAGGGGCGCGATGATCGGCTCCATGCTGACGCTGGTGCTGACGTTGATCCTATCATTTCCAATTGGTATCGCCGCAGCTATCTATCTCGAAGAGTTCGCGCCGAAAAACCGTTGGACTGAATTTATTGAGGTCAATATCAACAATTTGGCGGCGGTGCCATCGATAATCTTTGGTCTGTTGGGACTGGCGATCTTTATTAATTTCTTTCATATTCCACGCTCGATTCCGGTGATTGGCGGGCTGGTGCTTGCGGTTATGACCCTTCCAACCATCATTATTACCAGCCGCGCGGCGATCACCTCGGTACCGCCATCGATTCGCGAAGCGGCGCTGGGCATGGGTGCCTCGCGCAACCAGATGGTGCTGCACCACGTCTTGCCACTGGCCCTGCCGGGCATGCTGACCGGAGCTATTATCGGCATGGCGCGAGCACTTGGCGAGACCGCTCCGCTACTGATGATCGGTATGGTCGCGTTCATCGCCGACATACCCGGTGGCTTTACTGATCCAGCCACGGTATTGCCGGTACAGATTTTTCTCTGGGCGGACAGCCCTGAGCGAGCCTTTATAGAAAAGACTTCAGCCGCTATCATGGTGCTGTTGAGTTTTTTAATACTTATGAATATATCGGCTGTTTGGCTTCGAAAACGACTCGAACGACGCTGGTAGCAGGGGACTGACCTATGAACACAACAGCCACTCTAGGGACTGATAATATGGCGATGGACGCAGTTAAAAAACCCACCGAAGGCACTGACGTTAGCCCTTTTGAACTCGCCGCTGAGCACGCTACTGTGGGTAGTTTCGAAGTGGAAAATGCCAAGATGTCGATTAAAAATGTAAACGTTTACTATGGCGATAAGCAAGCAATATTCGATGTCAGCGTTGATATTGGAAAAAATGAAGTGATCGCAATGATCGGTCCCTCGGGTTGTGGGAAATCGACTTTTTTACGCGCCTTGAACCGCATGAATGACACCGTCGATGGCTGCCGTGTGGAGGGCGACATTCGCATGGATGGCCAGGACCTATACTCACCAAAACTCGACGTGGTGGAGTTGCGCGCTCGCGTCGGCATGGTTTTTCAAAAACCAAATCCATTCCCAAAATCTATCTATGACAACGTTGCCTACGGCCCAAAAATACACGGACTCGCCGATACCCGTGTCGATCTTGATGAGATTGTCGAACGCAGTTTGCGGCGTGCAAGCCTGTGGGACGAAGTCAAAGATCGCCTTTATCAAGCCGGAACTGGTTTGTCTGGAGGCCAGCAGCAGCGGCTGTGTATTGCCAGGGCGATCGCCGTCAGTCCCGAGGTGATCTTGATGGATGAACCCTGTTCGGCACTGGACCCGATTGCCACCGCACGAATCGAGGAATTAATAGAAGAATTGAGCCAAAATTTCACCATTGCTATCGTCACCCACAGCATGCAGCAAGCCGCGCGGGTGTCGCAGCGAACGGCCTACTTTCACCTAGGTCAGCTGATCGAGGTCAATCCGACCGAGCAGGTTTTTACCATGCCTGAACATGCGCTGACAGAATCTTACATTACTGGCCGGTTTGGCTAGACGGACGAAAATTATGACAAAATTGACCTTTGAAAATCACATCGTGACCCAGTTTGACGGCGAGTTGGAAGAAATTCGTACGCGCTTGATGGAGATGGGTGGCAAGGTCGAGCAGCAGTTGCAGAACGCCATTAAATCGGTCGCTGAAATCGATAGCGCAATGGCCGAGCAGGTGATCAGGCAGGAGCGTCAAGTCGACGAAATGGAGCGAGATATCGACGAGGCCTGCATCTTGATCATCGCGCGACGGCAACCCGCGGCAACCGATCTGCGGTTGATCATGATGGTCAGTAAGGCGGTCAACGACCTTGAAAGAATTGGCGACGAAGCCAAAAAAATTGCCAACCATGCGATTATCCTGGCGGAACAGGATGGGCCATCGAAGGGCTATACCGAGGTAAGGCATCTGGGCAAGTCGGTGATATCTATGTTGGCTAACGCGCTCGATGCTTTTGCTCGGTTTGATGTTGAGGCGGCGATGCGCACCCTTAACGAAGACCAGCAAATAGATTTGGATTACAAGACGGCGCTGCGTGAACTGGTCACCTACATGATGGAGGACCCCAGAAGCATTGGCCGCGTGATCAATATATTGTGGGTGATTCGGTCCTTGGAAAGGGTCGGCGACCACGCTAAAAACCTCTGCGAGCAGATTGTTTTTGTGGTTAAAGGTAAGGACATTCGTCATCAAACCCACGTTGCCCGTCACGATCACTAACTCGCCATGCCAAGCGAGTGATGCAGCATGCTCTCATCGATAGCCTCTAGGGCAGCGCCCAAAGCCATTCCTTTACAGCCGAAAAAAAACCAGCAATGACGCTTGGCGACCGCTGATTTCACGCGACTCGATCTGCGAAGTTAACGGCCGCCCAATATAGCGTTAGCCAACCCGCCGTGCTCGCCTTTGTGGTCGCGGGTAAAGATGTTTGCGTTCGACTCAATCAGCTCCCGATCCGATATGACGCCTCACCATCGCCTAAAGTGTTGTCAGTCGGCTCGCCCTCCGAGGGGCTTCACAGCTCGCTGCTTGTGTCATTTTTTTGTCATATAAACGTCACTGTAAAGTCATAGTACCCACTTATAGTAAAGCCAATCGAGCTCGAAAGCCGTGACTTTTTGCTGCCAATTTATGCGCAGAATCTGCACTTAGCGACGCGCAAGTACTGCATCGAATCGACTTCCTTTATGTTGGCTGGCGGATGGGTGAACTCTATATGACCAAGCGATTTGTTTTTTTATTCGGTATTTTGATCGCGTTGCGCGTAAGTACCACCCTCGCAGAAACAGTTTTAGTGCAAATCTTCTATGACCAGGCGCCGGTGCGCGGGGTTCAGGTGGTTCTCAAGGATCAGGGCATCGGCGAGACTTCGTCAGATGGTTTGTTGCAGATGGAATTTGAACCGGGAATCTATCAACTTAATTTGGTTGATGACAGTTTGCGGTTTCCCGTGGAAGTCACAGTCATTGAGGACATGGAGACAGAAGCCACCATTATATTTAGCCGCGCGGAGGGGGTTGAGCCAGTCGTTGAAACCGGCGTCTACAGTCCAAGCGATGCGGTTTTTGGAATGGTCACAGGTCGAGTGTTAACGCCGGACGGAGCGCCGATCGCCAACGCGCTGGTGTCTGCGCAGGAGCTAGATGCCGAGGATATTACCGATTCGAGGGGGATTTATACGCTTGTTGTGAGGCGAGGGATCCACCAAGTAGAGGTGCAACACGAGGAGTTTCAGGCAGCGGTAGCTGAGCGCATCCGCTTGTTTGCCGGAGGCTCTGTCAATGCAAGTTTTCGGCTCGCGAAGATCGATGGTGACGACGGATCGAGTGCCAATGCCGAGGAGGGGCCTGGCCAGCTTGCATTAGAAGAAGTCGTAGTGATGGGTGTGTTCAACCCGACGGACGATTCTGGGGACATTGAACGCTACGCCACCAGCATCGTCAGCGCGGTGGATGCAAGTCAGCTCGCTCGGTTCGGCGACAGCGATTTGGGTGCGGTGTTGGGGCGGATTTCAGGACTGGCAGTCACAGAGGACAAGTTCGCCAACGTGCGGGGGCTGGATGGTCGATACATTGCGACCAACTTTAACGGCATTATGATGCCTAGTACCGATCCTATGCGTCGGGATATTCAGCTGGATCTATTTCCGACCGCAATCGTCGAGAGTATCGACGTTCAAAAATCATTTTCTGCCGACCAGTTGGCATCAACTACGGGTGGCTCGATCAGCGTCAATACCAAGGGTATTCCAGACCAGCGCGTCGGCAACGCGTCGATTTCGTTTGGCTTTAATAGCGACTTTACCGGGGATGATGTGCTTGGCTATCGCGACAGCGAGTCCGAGTCTCTCGGTTTCGATAACGGGCTTAGGGACATGCATAGCACTGTCCTAGCCGAAACCGAGCAAGGCACTCGATTGCTGATTTGCCCGACCTATGATTATTCTCCGGGCGATCCCGACCGCACCAATAATCCGGCCATCGCCGGTGACGAGATTACCGCGCTGTATAACAATTGCACGCCACAGCCAGTAGCCATGGCCTACGCCCTGACCTTCCGGCCAGATTACGACGTAGACGCGGTAACTGCCGATCCCGATATTGGGATTGACGGTGATTTTGGCGACCGCATGGACTATTGGGACGGCGAAATTGGCTACTATCTCGCCGCTTCCTACAATCGATCGATGGGCGATCGGGGTGACGCTACTCTCAACAATCCAAACGGCATAACTGGCGGCTACAACCGCAGTAAAGACAACGTGGCGTTGTCCGCTTATGGCGTCTTGGGTTATGAATTCGACGCAGGAGAGGTACTTTCGAAGACCACATTGCTCAGATCCACAGACGACGTGACTCGAAGTCTCTCCGGAATTGAAAGCCGCGAGGAGAGGGATCTGACCGATGTCATTCTAGAATATGTTCAGCGACAGCTATTTTCCACCAGCCTAAGTGGCGTCAACGAGCTGATGTTTGACAACCTAGAGAGCAAGCTGGAATGGCGGTTAGGTTACTCTGAAACCGATAGGTTAGAACCGGATCGCCGTTCGTATTACATTCAGAGCGGCCAACTGGTTCCAACGTCCGTCGAGCGCCGCTGGTCAGACCTGAACGAGGTCAGCAAGGATCTAGGTTTTGATATTGACTTTGCAGCTGGGTGGGGTGCAGACAACTTTTCTACGCTCACTATCGGCGCGCTGATTTCAGAGAAACAGCGTACCGTGGATCTATGGCGCTTTAGCTTCCGCCCCGGGACTTACGCGGTCGACCGCAGCGTCGCCCAAGGCGTAGAAAGTATCCTTAGCGTCGAAAACCTCGCCGCCGATGCCTTCAGGCTGCGAACGACCACGACTGGTACCGACTCTTATGCGTCGCTAGAGGAAACCCAGGCGTATTTTGTCAAACTGCACACCGACATAGGTGCCGATTGGAGCCTTGACGTCGGCGTGCGTTATGAGGGCTTCACCCAAAAAATCAGTTACCCAAATGCGCCCCAAAACAGCGGTGTTCTGGATACGGATAACTGGTTTCCCGCGCTCAATATGACCTGGCGTGCCACGGACGAGTTGCAACTTCGAATAGGCGTAAGCGAAACCGTATCCTATCCGGGGTTGGTTGAACGATCTGACTCCAGAGTCTTTGATCCAAAAACTGACAACGTCATCATCGGTAACAGTTCGTTGGTCGTGGCGGAAATTACAAACTTCGACTTTCGGGCTGAATACTATTTTGGCGACACGAGTCGGGCATCCCTTGCCCTGTTCAAAAAAGATATAGACAACCCAGTCGAACGGGCAATTGCCGATTCCTCTGGGTCTCAGGCCGCCTCGGCGATTACCTATAAAAATCAAATATCCGCCGAACTCGATGGCATAGAGCTGGACTTTAACATCAATTTAATCGACACCGACGCGCACACGCTATTTGTCAACGGCAACCTCTCGTATATCGATTCAGCCGTGGAGCTCTCAACCAGTCAGCTTCGGTTGGAGGGAGAAAGCGCCAATGGTAGGCCTTTGCAAGCGCAATCAGAATATCTGGCTAATCTGCAAATTGGCTATGACCACTATCCCAGCGAGCAAAAGATCACGCTACTGGTGAATTGGTTCGATGACCGTATCTACCGAATTGCTCGCGGAGCGGCTCGAGGGCCGATCGTCGAAGAGGGCCGTGCAGTGATTGATGTTACCTATGAAAAAACCTTTGCAGATCAGTGGACATTTAAAGGCAATGTCAAAAATATAACAAATGAGCCCATTTCATATGTTCAAAATAATAACCAAATCGAGCTATATGAAATCGGCACCTCCATAGGCGCATCATTGAGCTATCAATTTTGAGCGGGTAGAGGCAGGCATAACCCGCATTAGCGAGACGTTTTAAAGATCCAAGTCATATCACTACTAACTTAACATGGGACGATAAATATGAAAACACAAGCATACGCAACCGTGCTGCTGGCGTCTTTGGTGCTTGCGGGCTGCGACGGCAACAGCGAAAGCGCTGGAGACATTAGCGTCACCGTTGAAAACCCGGTGACCGTGGACAATAGCGTGGAAAACAATACCACCACGCCAGCTCCGGTGGTAGCGCCGGATCCGACGCCAACGGGCAACTGTGCGCTGTTGACCGACGCTCAGAGGGCCGCCAGTTTTGTGACCTTTAATACAGCCTGCACAACCGCGACGCTCACCGGAACGATCGATGCGGATTATACCCTCGTCGAAGAAGTCAGCTATGTTTTGGATGGGGTTGTCAAGGTGGGCAACGGCAACGTCGAGATTACCTCTGCCGCCCAGATGCAGGACATTCAGTCGGCTGGGGTGACCCTCACCATTGAGCCCGGCGTAAACGTCAACGCAAACTCGGATGGTGTGCTGCTGGTAACCCGTGGCTCAAAGCTGATGGCCGATGCATACGCGGCAAAACCGATTACTTTTAGTAGTGCTGGCGACGCTAATTACGCCGGCACCGGCGAGTGGGGGGGTATCGTGATTCAGGGTTTTGCTCCGCAGTATGGTGCCGGTGGGACAGGTGCTTGCTGGGTTGTTGGCGAAGACTACTGCAACGTCGCTGGCGAAGGCGGTGACTTTGTGGGCATGTACGGTGGTAACCTGCCAGGTGACGATAGCGGAATCATTCGCTACGTGCGCATGGCCGAGGGAGGACTTATTGCTGGGCCAAACAATGAAATCAACGGCTTGACGCTGCAAGGTGTGGGGTATGGCACGGTCATCGATTACGTTCAGGTACATGGCAATCAAGATGACGGCATTGAATGGTTCGGCGGCACGGTCAATGTCAAGCACGCGGTTCTGACCAACAACGACGATGACGATATCGATTTTGACGAAGGCTTCCAAGGCAATATTCAGTACGCTCTGATCATCAAGAACCAAACCGAAGATGGCAAGCCACTCGGCAGTAACGACCCGCGGGGTATCGAGTTGAATTCCTCCGATGGTGACTATGTCCCGGAGACCGCAGGTGTGATTGCCAATGTAACGATCATTGGTGGCGACGCGGTGAATTGGGACGGTACAGACTTTAGTGGTAAGGAGTTTGGTATGCGCCTACGTGGTTCTGTAACTGCCGCGATTCACAATTCCGCTGTGACCGGTTATAAAGAGACCTGTGCTCGAATCGACGATTCTGATCACGATGGCGACAGCGCGACGGCAAAAATCGATACTCCGATCACACTGCAAAACTTTCTCTGTGATACGCCTGGGGACGCCTTTAATAAAGAGCAACCGGTGATCGGCTCGAGCGTCATTGAAGAGGGCATTAATCTCGATGCCACCACGCTGGCGATTACCAACACCTCGGCATCATTGGGCGGTCAAACAACCATCGCCGCGCAAGACAACGGCTCGGCGTTCTTGTTCGACTCGACCGATTTCATAGGTGCCGTCGATCCCAGTTCTTCGTCGGCTTGGTGGGCGGACTGGACCTTCCCAGGAACCGTGGTGTATCAAGAGGCGGCGAAAGAAACCAGTTTTGCTAGCTGTAACTCATCGAAGACCGTGTGTACGTTGAAAGGCGATGTCAACGCCGATTACACGTTGGTCAATGGTGTCGAATATCGATTGGATGGTGTGGTTCGGGTGGGTGCGGGCAACTTCGCGATTGCCGACGCCGCGGGTATGTCCGCGATTCAAGACGCCGGCGTTACCTTGACTATCCGTCCTGGCGTCGATGTCAAAGCGTTTGATGATGGGGTTTTACTGGTTACTCGCGGATCTAAATTGATCGCCAATGGTTCTGCGACCAGCCCGATCACTTTTAGCAGCGCCGATCCCGACTATTCGGGTACCGGTGAGTGGGGCGGTGTTGTTATTCAAGGTTTTGCACCTCAGTACGGCGCGGGTAACACCGGCGCTTGCTTCGCGGCCGACGAGACTTGGTGTAACGTCGATGGCGAGGGCGGTGATTTTGTGGGCAAGTACGCGGGTAATGTTCCCGCCGACAACAGCGGCATCATTCGTTACGTGCGGATCGCCGAAGGGGGCTTGATTGCCGGTCCGAATAATGAGATTAACGGATTGACTTTGCAAGGTGTCGGCCATGGTACCTTGATTGACTACGTCCAAGTTCACGGCAATCAGGACGACGGCATAGAGTGGTTCGGTGGCACGGTCAACGTCAAGCACGCGCTGCTGACCAATAATGACGACGACGACATTGATTTTGACGAGGGTTACCAAGGCAACATTCAGTATGCACTCATCATCAAGAATCAAACCGCGGAGGCCAAGCCATTAGGCAGCAATGACCCGCGCGGTATTGAGTTGAATTCATCGGATGGCGACTACGTGCCGCAAACCGCGGGAGTGATTGCCAATGTAACCATCATTGGTGGTGACGCGGTGAATTGGAATGGCACCGATTTCGGTGGTAAGGAGTTTGGTATGCGTCTGCGTGGCTCGGTGACCGCGGCCATACACAATTCGGCGGTCACCGGTTACAAGACCACCTGCGCCCGGATAGACGACTCTGATAACGATGGTGATGCAAGTACCGCCAAAATTGATACCCCCATCACCATGAGACACTTCCTGTGTGATACCACGGTGGCTGCAGCAACTTACAATAAAGAGGCGCCGGTCGACGGGTCAACCACAATAGAGGAAAAAATCACCCTGGATGATAACTACGCTGTTACCAATGTCAGTGCCTCGTTCACGGCTGAGGCGATATCTGCGCAGGACAATGGGTCTGACTTTACGTTTGATGCCACCGACTATATTGGTGCGGTCAAGCCGGGGGCGACGCCTTGGTGGGATGGTTGGGCTCTTCCGGGCTCTCTGCCGACGATCGATTAACTGTTCAATTTAATACCAATTAGTGAGACCTTAAAAGGCGCCAGGCATGGCGCCTTTTTTTCGTAAAAATAACCCTTACCGTAGCCAGCCCAACGCTTTGGATAATCATCCTCACGTTAGTTTTAGAGCCGATCAGTGCGTATTTAAGGTCCGCTGATACGCTCGCAGTATCCGCCATCACCGTGGTCGGCAGGGTAATGGTGTGCGTCGGCGCGACTGCGCTATTTGCGCGGTGGTGCGTCAGGCGTCGATGGCGACTCGGCAGAGACGCTCGAGTGGCGCCTCTGCCAACACGCTAAAAGGGCTAATAGCGCGCCAGACAGCGCGCCATAGAGATGGGCATCGACCACTACCGCATCGCCAATCGACGATTGTAGGTACAGCGGATTGAAATGACTCACTTGTTCGTAGGCTAATTTGATCGCCACACCAAGTAGTCCGAGGGCATGCCAGGGGCGATTGACGGTACTCGTCAAAGCATACGCCAAGATACCGTGTAGCACGCCAGAAAAACCGAGGTAGTATTCCACGTCGGGCGACAAAAACCACAGCCCCAAGCCGGTACATAGGGACACGGCAAGCAGCCCTAAAAGGCTGCTGAAACTAGCGCGTGGTGCGCCAAATACTAAAAGACACAAAACGACGCCAAGGACGTTCAGGGCGCTGTGCACAATGTTGAGGTGCACTAGGTGGCCGCTAAGTAGACGCCACCATTGTCCCGGCGCAATCGCCGCCCGGTTGTACTCAAGCGCTGGGTTGAACGTATCGCCAAAAAAGCCCAGGCAACCGAGCGCGGTCACAGCGACAGCGCAGTGCAGGTATCCGCGGTGGCGTTGGCGCGCAGTCATTGCCAGTTCGTTAACGCTTACGCTCGGTCGAGGCATAGCGTGGCCTTTTACCGTTCGCTCGACGGCGCGTCAAATACAGCGCCAACGTTAATAACAACAGATAAACGGATGCCCCGCCACCACCTTTGCGTGGCGCGGGCGCTTGCACGGTAATCGACACCGTATCAGAGCTACTGGCACCGGCATCGTCGGTGACGGTGAGCTCGAAAACTAGCGTCCCAGACGCACTAGGTACGGTAAATTGGGCGCTGGCAGAATCGGCCTGTTGCAACGTCACCGTTGTGCCGGAGGTCTGCTGCCATCGATAATTGAGCTCTCCAGTGCCGGACGCGGATGCCGACCCCTGAAGTGTCACGACGTTGCCGCTGGCCGCGCTGATATCGCTGCCAGCATCGACCACTGGGTCCTGGTGGGCTGCGATCGACACCGTATCAGTGGCATCGGCATCGTTTCTGTCGGTGACGGTCAGCTGGAACACCAGTGTCTCAAAAGTGTTCGGCGCGGTAAATTGCGCGTTGGCAGAATCGGCCTGCTGTAGCGTCACGCTGGCGCCCGAGCTTTGCTGCCATCGATAGCTGAGCTCGTCGTTATAAGGCGCCGATCCAGCGCCCTGTAGACGGACGAGAGTGTCTTTAGGCATTGCTACATCGACACCGGCATCAGCCGTTAGCTGCGAAGCGGCGATGGAAATCACCGCGATATTCGGCGCCGCCAGCGCCAGCGAGCCGCGCGGATCGTACAAGCGGATAAAAAAGCTCTCTTGGTGTTCGTCACCGTCATTGGTGTTGATAGGAATGAGGATTTCTTGGCTCTGATCATCGCCGTCCGCCCAACTGAGAACGCCGGAATCCATACTCAGGTCGTCGTTGTCGGTGGCACCGGCGAGCAGTTCCCATTTGACGCTGACGGCGCCACGATCACCGTCGCTACGAACCACCGAGATCCGCGCGGTCTCACCCTCGACCACCGCATAGGTGCCTTGAGTAAAACGGGCGTTACCCTCCGCAGGATCTAGTGTATTGTCTCGAAGAACGTAGAGCCCCCCTACAATATCGCTGACCAGCAACTTGCCGCTCGGCAGATAGGGATAGATTCCCCAGGCGCCGTTAAAACCGTTGTTATCGTTTGGCGGGAAGGTATCAAAGTGTCCGATGGTTTGCGGGTTAGCGCTGTCTGAAATGTCCAGTACGGTCATGCCGCGGGTGTAGTGCGACATATAATAGCGATTGCCGCGGACAAACCCGTTGTGATCGATGGCCGCGGTGGTGCCGACCCAAGTCGACAGTAGCGTCGGTACACGAAGATCCGAAAGCTCAAAAAAACGCACCGAGGTATTTAACGAGCGATTTTGTTCATCGAGCTCATCGTGCACCACCAGCACTTGTTTGTCCTTGGTGTACCAACCCGAGTGAACGTACTCGGCCTCCGGGTAGGTGGTAGTGCTCAAGCGCGTCGGTGTCGAGTTTTGGGTTTTATCCCAAATTTGAAAATCGTTTTCGTTAAAATCAAACAGAATCTCGCACACCGGCCCAGTCGCCACGCACTGACTGTCCTTTCGCGGATCGGTGACGACCATCGAGCTGGCGTCGTGGGAATAGTTACTGCGCGAATTTGCCGCGTTGCGGTAGACCTCAGATAGCGATGTTGGATCGTTTAGGGCGTAACTTTTAAACGCGCCCTGTTGGTCGTTGGAACCGACTATATGCAGATATGGCTCGACGCCGTTGAGCGGCACGCCCAACGAGTAGTCGACGTTGCTTAGATAGACATTGTGCGCAGCGATATCAAGGTCTTTGTGGATCGACAGCAAGGTGGCGGTGTTTGGTAGGCCGCGCAGGTCGATAATCATGGTGCCGACATCTGCATAGTCGGCGGTGACGTAGGCATAGTTGTCCCAGCGACCGCTATCGGTATTGAAGCGCTGATAGTGTTTAAGATCGCGCCATTTAGTTGAT
>Ga0115008_10000078_pt1 | contig 55053 bp, 40 predicted proteins | sample FraStrMetagenome_FD_87164 | JGI IMG/M metagenome (GOLD analysis project Ga0115008, IMG submission 87164) | Marine eukaryotic phytoplankton communities from Arctic Ocean - Fram Strait ARC3M Metagenome | ecosystem: Environmental > Aquatic > Marine > Oceanic | place: Fram Strait | collected... | reverse complement strand
TTGCTAGAAGTCTCCTATTTTTATAGTTCCAATATTACTTATTTTACTGTTTTGACTTTTACGTTTCTATAAAAAGTGATTGGTTTTCTTCTCGTCAAATGTTTCATTCCCGTAGGAAGTTCTCTGTTATTCCCGTAGGAAGTTCTGTGTTGTTCTTTTGCATTCCGCTAACATACAAAGCATTTTTAACAATTATATCATCAACTGGAGATAAGAGAACGAAAAGGTATATAAAAGGGACATGAAATTTATTTCAAAATTTACAGGCGATGATACTCATTTTTGTACACATTATCCCAACACTCATCGCAAATAGGTTCTTTGCAAGCTGGACATCCCATTCTAGTGAATCAACAGTTTCTTTTCTTTTCCTTACTTGTAAGATGTTGGAAGACTTCAATAGGAAGGACAATAATTAATTCTATAAAATTGTAAGTTACTTTATTAGGTGTTCTACATCTAAACTACCTTATATAATCTAAAATATCTTAAAGTTGTTCCTCTCATGACTAACATCACGAGTATATTCCAACATAAGACTTAGTGATCACTATAACACTGTCTACAATATTGTCCGGATGGGAAGTGTGAAAGCACTTGTCTATCTTTAGTGCATTGAATACCCTTTTTTCTCTTTCTACTACCTAAACATCTTCCTGTTTTCTTATTCCCATCATTAGATTCAGTGACTAAAACCTTGTGATAAATGCCATTTGTCTTCCCTATTTTACAAAAAAAGCACTTCTTGCAATCACATGGCACAAGTACTCCCTTTCGCATCCATTTCGGTCTTTTTACGTCATCTTCAAAACCTTCCCATTCATTCTCGATGGTATGATTAATTAGGTCAATAGCTAAATCAATCTGAAAACGTCTACGCCAATACTTGAACGCAAATTTTTATATTTGAAGGATAGCCATCCTTGAAATTGCATTCATATGACTTCTTTACTGTTTCAATTAAGCTTTCGTATTGTTTCCGAGTTGAATATGAGTTTAAAATTTGGAGAAGCTCTTGACCCGACATTTTCTTATTGCACGAACCAGCTACAATCGAGTTCATACTTTCCGCCCGCGCGATTGAATTAACAATTAACGCCGTACTCTAAGCGTTTCCAAGTAAAGCAACGGGCCCATTTCTCTGTTTTTGCTTGTAACTCGTTCAGCCATTTCGTGGCATTATCAATTATTCTCTATAACATAATCAAGTGGGTGAAACTTCTACGCTGAAAGCTAAAAATCTGAAGTTCGAAAACATGGTTGAATTCTTCTTCTGATGATAATTCCGTTATTTTGGGCCGATCTAACACTGATGAAAGGAGCAAAAGCCTGGTGCAATAGCTATAATATGAAATGAACAAAAACCTGGCGCCATATACTTTAGTGTTTCAGCACTACCGCGTATTTGAGTTTTAACGATTTTGGCCAATCAGAGTGGATTATTTTATTTTGAAATGTCTATAAGCTTCAAAAAGAGATGAAAACAAACACTAAGGATATTTTGGATTTATGAGAGGTCTTAATGTCTGCCCGTGTCGTCGGTTTGATGTGTGTTTTGACTATTTGGCCTTCCACCTTATGGCTTTCCAGTAGGAAGTCAAGCCTTCGTTAGGGAATGATTGAAAACGAAAGGAGGACCAATTAGGTGCAACATGCTCGAAATCCAAAAATCTTTGGACCCAAGCAGAATTACGAGTCGAGAGATTCCATCACGTCAATGCCGTGAAATAATAACTTTATTCAGTCCTTTTACTACGAGAAATGTTTCTAATAAATAATTAATTAATTAAGTAACAAGACTATTGAACTATTTATGTATACTATGGTCGATTGTTTGAATTGTGTTTCAGAAAAAAGCTGACAATGTGACAAGAACACAGATGAAGTGGAATGACGATAGATCACGTAGGCGTAAAAATGTACGAGTTTCACCAGCCAATCAAATTCCATTTTTCGAAACGATTGCAGTAAAGGACATAAAAATCCTTTCCGTGTATCAGCCAAAAAATCTACGAATACGTAAATAAAAGCGCGTTTTACGTAAGAGAAAATATCGCAAATCGTAAGCGCAAACGAGAAAAAAGAAAGAATCTCGTATTGGTTTTGATGATTCACTCAGTTCACTGTGAAAGTTATCCCGTTATATTACATCACAAATTTAACTTTTATTAGGTTAAGAGAGGATGGGTAATGTGATACAAGCTGGCAATGCCGAAATATTTTCAGCAGTCGCTCGAGCGCAACAATCCATGGCAGCTCAACAAGCTGGAGTTTTGCCAAATGCTGGAGTATCTGCTGCACCTCCGCCTGCACAGCCTGATAAACCTTGGCTGGTGACTACTAGAGAGCATTTGGAAGAGGAGGCAGCAAAACTTAAAGAAATGGAAGACCTATGCCGTAAAAGTTTTTCAAGAAGTTTACCTTATGCTGCGAAGTTGAAGTGGGCCGAGTAAGTTAAAAATAAGCAGATTATGTGCATTTTGAGTATTTGGATATTGTTCCTAACCGAGTTGATTAGGATATATACTCGAAAGTTTAAGGAAACTGAGGATTATTCCCACATTGATGTAACTCCCGTTTTACAGAAGATACTCATGGAACAGTGTTCTGATTCAGTGAAAATCGTTGTTTTAGTAAGGGAGGACATTTTAGAGATGATAGATAATATTAATTTAGAGAAAAATGAAAAGGTGCTTCGCTCAGACTTCCGGCGAAAGAATGATGGAAATTCTGAAAAAGGATTGTCATCGGGGATGGTGAGCAGCAATCATTATTTGGAATTTGCTCGCAAGCACCCATATCAGAATAGCTATACGATTATATTCGAAACTGAAATGACTAAAACTAATCTCCTTGATGACATTTCGAAGAAGATAGATTTCGATTCTATTACATTAAACGATCCAAATATGGTTGTCGACCTTTGTCCAATGAAGTTGAATCCTCATCTTGTGACAAAAATTGCGGATGATGTAAAATTTGTTGGTGGTTTGCCGTATTCCTCGGATGTAGGGAAAGTATCTGTAATCGTAGAATTGAACTTGAAAGAGGCTGAACCAGTCAAGGCTATTTCGAAGCTTGATTCAGTAAAGAAAAAAATGAAAAAATCATATATTTTGATTAAAAACTGCGAAGGTAAAGACTACGTTTTATGGATTAATCAGCGGTATGACAAAGCAATTAAAGATTTGCGTAACCACTTGGCTTTTGGTGAAAACGAGTGTAGCTACGTTCGAGCCAATCTTGACAACTTTAAGCTTGACATATTTGAAGCAAATTTATTGTTTTTGATGAAAAATCCATTCAACTTAAGCAAAGCTGAAATATTTAGTCAGCTTTTGGCACTTACATTGTTGTTATGTTCCGATACTAAATTTCTTAGTGCAGTAAAATCTTTGGACGAGGGAGAAGATGATGTACTTGAAAGTTATGAAGATTTTTTTGAAGACTTCTCGCAGTTTTGGCAAACTGTTTTGCAGGTTCCAGACAATGTACTTGACGTTAAAACGGAGTTGCTTGACGAAGTGGACGTGGAATCACAGACAGTTGAATCCACTGTGAGTAAATCTGAGGTTGACCAATTGTCAGTAAGGCAAGTTATTCAGAAATATTTGGAGTGCTTAAGCATGAGCATTGGTAATGAAGCATGTATTCCTTTGGATTTCATTGGCGCTCCAAAAATTACTGACGATTTGGAAAACAAATCGGCGAAGCCAGCAGATATATCTAAATTCATAGACCAATCCGAGTCAGGTGACAATGAGAGATGCGATGCTGCGACGAACGAAATTGATCCACCAAAGTGCGAATCAGTGGTTGTTCAGAACGCAAAGGCAATGGAAGCAGGGGGATTTCCTAAACCTGCTCTGAGTTTCGGACAAATAGATAGAGATGAGCTGGTCAAGCACGAAACTAAGACGGCTCGGAGCATTGATCCCGTAGGTAAAGACTACCCTGCATCGAAAAAGATGAGAACCTGCTGATGTTGTGTATATGGCTGAAACAAAGTTGGTCGGCGCACTAGTATCGGTCTTCGGAACGTGTTTTATGTTGTAATACCTTTGATGTACATTAAATTCTTGTCTTGATTTGAGCACGCTGCTTGACCAAAGCATCCGTTCCCTTGTGATCATCCTTGAACCGGTATTATGATACCCCTTCATATTAGAGAAGTAGCTTATCTTTGTAAAGTAGAGGTAAATATTGGTGTGACATAATTTAAAGAATGCTCGTGGCTATTCAATATTTGAACCCACTTATGTGGATAACTCTAGGTGCTTCTTGATACTTGCCTTGCACATTGTCAATATCGGAGTTTTATCAAAACGGTCGTTACGCTAATTGAAACATAAGATGTGACAAATTTTTGTTGATTTTATCTACTCGTGATAATTTCAAGAGAAACTTTCCTGAAACAACTATAAGCTACTCTGTCATTCTATCTAGAATAGATACACAATCATTGATCCAACGAGGACATACGAGATACTATGCAAGGACTTCCTTTATTTTTGCCACAATCGCGTCCCTTTCTCCCTGGGTTTGTGCCTTAGTATGACCTCTCCACCTAACTGAGTGAATCTTTTCACCAGTTTCTTCGATCGTAACCTCAAAGTTACCTGTTACACCCTTGTCCTTTGCCTCGATGTACGACAGTTTTCCTTCTGGAAATTGCTCGTCCAAATATAAAGTGAGGGCATCGTAATAACGCTTAAACCCTCATCCACCACAATACTGTACTTTGATGGTAATTTTATCCATTTTATTCGGCATCCTTAAAAGTTGGAAACACAAACTGTTAGTTAGCCAAGATTTGAAGAAGTTACCGTGTCCATCCAAATGCATATCGCGATGAGAACGTTCGGAAAAAGAAACTTGCTTTTTTATTTGCAACCTATGAACATGACCAGAGCCTGACAATTACATCCTCGTTATCACATATTCAACTCTTAATCTAACTTTTGATCATGTTCATAGTGCTTTTAATACAAAGTCAAAAATAGATCACGAGAGGCCGGTTTAAAATCTAACCAACCGGGGATTATCACACTCAAGGAAGCGTGTATATGATTCTCATCACAGATATTTTCAATCATCAACCAAAAAATAGTAACAGGTCATGTCCAAATACAATTCATCGTATTTGACTTGCACAGGAGTGCTCAAATCTCCATCAATCCATCATATTCGATACTCACAGTTATATATTTTGCACTAGAGAGAACATTCAAACAAGCGAATTGTACAGAATTTTACATGTCAAACTCACCTGGCTATCAAGAATCAAGAATCAAGAAATAATACACCATAGCCAATATTTGTCCGGCCGAGAATTCAGAATTCACTAACAAACGAACAACTCAGAAATTCAGAATACCGGTTTGGTAGTGTAATCGTCTTCCGTACCAGATTTTGCGGATTCGTTATTAACTGTTGGGTACTAACATAGTCGTACAATTTCCGACTTCCAATTGGAGAGATATTCGGAGTTCGGACCTACACACTTTATCGGGTACAAGTTCACCATTTAACTCCATGCGTCATAGAGTATTGGATATCAGGTTAGCTATTTATGCTATGACAAATTTTAGGCACTTTAATGGTGCTACGTCGGAGAGTATTACTTTGCGTACTATGTCGTAAATTGTTGGTACTACTTCTGTTGAGATTTTTGTCTGCATCGACGTGTTCACCTTTACGGACAGAGCAAAAGTTTGAAAAGCTGGACTTCGTTGGCGCCGATTTTGGGTTATTCGAAGGCCTGTTTAAAAATTATACCATTGATCTATTGTTCATTCAGATTCTAATTTTAGCAGCTGCTACTCTATTGAGCTAATCGCTTCTCTCTACATACATTATTTTTAAAAATTTATGCGTAATGCGCGGAAGCTTACACGTAATATGGTGTCCGCAGGAGGTCCTCCACCCAAGGTTCGATGATTGTGCGGGTAAGCAAATAGAAAATGACACCTAGAAAAATACTGATAGGTAAAGCTGGAAGAGCTTGGTGATAAACTGATAGAAGAACCAGTGTCGCACCGAGTCCAAACAATATAACCAACATACACGCCGCGAAAGTTGCAAAGGAGTGCATAGCCGCCTTTGCCACAAGAACAGAGTAAAATATGAAATCACCCTGTAACAATTATTGGAAGTGGTGTATATATTCAGAACTTGCCATCTTTAGAAAATCAAAAAATACAACACATCATTACTTACCAAACCAAGCTTAATACTAGTTGCCATGCGAGATTCATCTTCATCATCTGAATCGTTCTCAACTACTTCAAATACTCTACCAGTTTTATCAACAATTAAACATTTTTCAACTTGGTCTACCCCATTTTCATTATTAATGATCAGATAACGAGGATGCCTGCTGTTGTGCGAAAGTGATCGTTCGATTCTTTTTGTTCCATTTCGGGGAAGCAATAGTTCAACTTCACAGCGAAGCTGCTCCGGGCTGTAATCGTCAGCAGAAACACGCACCCCACGGCCCGTCTCTGCCTGTCGTGAAGGAGGTGACGAGGTAATCAAATTTTGACTAGGCAAACTAGTTGAGTCCAAAAGAGGCTCACGCGAGTTTGAAGAAGTTAGCGCTGTTCTAGTATCTGATGACCGTCCATTTGCGCTTTGAACGTTCGGAGGCAAAGGTGAAATGACAGGTAAACGGTAAAGACAAGCCAGCGCTAAAGGTGCACAGCAAGTTCTTCTTTCAGGCCTATTTTCCGCATTCGGTACTGGCATCGCGGCATTGTATGCTGGAATAAGTCGACTACCATTACGTTCAATTTCAATTGCATCTGTTACCTCCTCATCATTGTTTTCCCCGTATTGATGAGCTTGGGTTGGTTGCTCTGTAGACGAAGCAGACGGGGGTTCAGCTTGTCCTCTTCGACTGGAAGAGGATTGTTGTGGCCTTGAGACTCCTTCTGGCAATGAAGCTTCATAGAGAAGACCAGGCATCGATGGCTGCCCGTCTTGTTGCATCAAATTTACCAACGCTTTCAACGGACCACAGGGTGTCAAAACAGCGCACAAATCGTACAAGGCTAGGAACACAAGGAGCGTCCATGTGGTCCAATCATCAAAGTGAGAAAACTGCCAAGCCAGAATAACCGAGGTAACAATTAGATACGCTTGTGTCACCCATGATGAAATACCTTGTTGATAAAATATAGCGATGGTCCCTACCATCGCAAAATTATACAAAATAAAATATGCCGAAATTTGGTCGACGGGTATTCTATACTTTTCAATGGCAACATCCACCATGGTCCCACCTAATACACCCAACAAAACGGCAGAAGAAAAAACCATATATCCGATCAAGACCTTCATACAACGAAATTTATACAACAAGACAATACCAAATGTCATGAGACATATCACGCTGACAATAATTAAACTATTCCCAATACTCTTCAACAAGTTATCTCCCACATCACTATCTTCCCCATCACCACCGGTTTCCTAATAATAAATTACACGCGTATAAGCTCTCTGTATAGTATATACGAAAAATTCAGCAAGAAACCACACATAGCACGTACCCAGACCGTATAAGCGGAACTCAACTGCTCTTCACCCTCCGCAATAGTCTCCTCGGTATTTATAAACACGACACTCAAGGCACTCAGGACCATAGTTAACGTAACAGGTCGAGCAATGGCATGAAACGACGATGCGGAATACAACACCTCCGATAACGTCATTCCTTCGTCTTCCTCATTGGCGGGAGTGGAGTTGCGAGATTCATCGTTTGAAGCAGCATTGCTATTGGATGCAGTGACGGCTGCAGCAGTCGTAGCGTTAGTTGGTTCACCTCCATCATTATTTGTCAAAACGTAGTCTTCGTCCCGGGACATGTTATTTTTATTATTATATTATTATTACAACTGGAACAGAAGGAGGAGGATATAGGCTAGGAAGCTTGAGTGAACGTGAATGCGATATATTGAAATCGCAATGAGGACCGATCGTGAGTTAACCTTTAGTGCATGCGCATGTACCTCAATAGAATGTTGTTGGGTCCACAGTTTTTTGGATGTTTAGTTTACTTCTCTCTACCCCAGAGAGATTACGAGAGTAAGAGAGAGACTCCACACTGGGTGTATTCGGTAATTGCTTTTCGCTCGCGTCTCGTCTCGTTGAAAAAGTCGGGAGGAGGCGACCCCTGGGAACAGAAAAGATTCGCCTTAATTATATTCTAGTACCGGGTACATGTATATATTGCGATGACCGACTTGTCGAAAGTATCGTATTGTACAGTTCATGTACAGCCTGGCGCATCCTGCACGGTCGGCAAAATAATTCGCTATTATTATTCACACAAACTGTCCAACAATAGAAGTGTTATAAGATGATATTTTACATATTACACACAATGACTAATATTTGCTCCCGTGAGAGAGGCGAATCAGAAATTATTCCCATCATATATAGCAAAAAGACATATTTTGGCTCCTTTTGTTAACGGTTGATGGCATATATAATACAGTACATGCTGTGTACCGGTATTCAAATCGTAATAGTAACTTAGCCACACGCTTCCTCCCATTCCACATTTCAAATGTTTCAAATTTCAAAACGAAAAACGCCAAAAGTCAACGATCAAAAAATCAAACGAACCCCAACACTCTCTAAAAAACAATTCCAAAATACCTATCTGTACACCAACCCATGGCATCTCTTATATCCTTATTGCCTCGCCACAGCAGCAGCGGTAGCAGTGTAACCTACCCAGCAGCCGCACAGACGTACGTGAGCCAAAATGCCATTGCCTACTCGAACAGCATCGTAGGATACAATGGCTGTATACCCGAGAATGAACGTACGTATTGGAGGTACGATATTCCCTCCATCCACAGCAATCATAATGATGAATATGGCTATGCAGATGGTGATGGTGATCGATCGAATGACAATCCTCAAATATGCTCCCTCACGACGTCACAGGATGGTCGTATGGTTACAGCAGCTGCCGTAACGAATGATGGGGGTTGTATAGTAGTGTTACTCGATGCGACGAATGGACGTGTGGTGTTTACGCGTACGCTTAGGAGCAGTGAAACGAAGGATGATTTGGAATATAATTGTGAGGGTGCGGATGTTCGTTATGTGCTTTCGCTGGAAGAAGAGGAGGAGGAGGAGGAGGAGGGAGATGTAAGGTGGCATGGGTTGATTATTTTGACGCGGTCGAAGGTTAAGACTAATGTGTATCTGGTGGAGTATCAGATTGACTCTCGTGATTATGGGCCACAGCAGCGAACTAGGATTGTTCCGCAGAGTATGAGTATGGAAGTTCTAGATCTTCAAAGAATATTGGAGGTGGATCGAAAAGAAAAAGATGGGGGTAATTACGTGCAGTGCCTGCGTGCATGTAAGTATAATCATAGCGACGATAGTACAAAGCAGATAGTTCGAATGTTTGTTCGTTCAAATCAAGGCGACAATTTGTCTGTGATCGATTATGAATGTACCACCAAAGCGTTGCACTTGGTCCGTCCAGTGTTGTGCAATGACGGAAGTGTGATTCATTGTCCTAGTAAAGTTGGTACTTCTAATAGTGATACTTCATATGCCTTCACCACTAGCTGTATTGAGATTGATGCGTGTGATAAAGAAAAGCCAATGGTGGTATTCATGGTCAAAAGCAAGAGCAATGTCGTGCTATTTCAGTGGTATTTGGTGAAATCATTGGAATTAGTCGGATGTTTCTCTATTTCTCATTTGTTGAAAGATACTGCCGCTAATGCAAAATCGAAACAATCCCGAATACCAACTGTTTTGGATTTTTGTCCCATTCGATCATTTGACTCAAATCTATGTATATCAGTGGCCATTGTTATAAGAAAGTCAATAAAAATTTTGCAGCTCTTAAGAGGAGATGATTACAATCTAAGTCAGCCTCACGTCGTTTGTAACGTTCCAATCTCCAAATCATTGAAAGCAATTGCTCTGACTGCAGCTCATTTTTCAATTTCCTACGATTTTGTATTCTCCACAATCGAGAAGGATAGCAAAACTCGACTACCCATTTGGCAAAGATTTACAATAAATGATGACGCTTTGCCCGTTGGAAAGTTTACCTATCTTCTGGCAAATAATCGATTTGATGAGGCAGACAGGCTACTAGAATCAACGGATAGCTTTACTCACAACAGTCCTCTAGCATCAATGCACGGATCACTAGTTGCCTTATCTTCCTTGTCAGAAGTCATTTCAAATAGATCAGAAGATGCTGTAACAAAAAAGTTAAAGGTACAACAGGCAAAAGATGCCCTACGTCGACTTGCAACCGGTGCTGTTTCATCGGGATATAATGGTACACAGTGCCTCATGAGAGCGGCTAACATGATCGTTACTTGGAATGATATCAGTACGGAAGAATCAGTGCCTTCTGTCACAGAGTACAAGCTCGCATTGACTTCCATGAAATCCGTCCTTACCAATGTCATCAGTGCAATGACAAAAGATAACACTGCAACAACTCAGTTCTCTGCCGCATCAAAACGAATCGACGATAAATTACTTGTTTTGGGTGTTTTTGAAGATATTTCCAAGCAGTCAAAACCGAAAATGTCGTTATGGGCTATTGAATGCAACTCAATTGAAGAAATCTATGCCTATTTTGTTACTAAAGGCCAGCTTGATTTAGCTGAGCATTTGCGTCTTTCTCAGTGGGGGTTGCGTGCAAATAGCATCACTCCAGAAACAGTAGTAAATGCATTTCTCAACATTGCAAACGAAATACTTTTAAGTAATGCACAAGATATATGCGCATGGCTTCGAAATTTCTTAATACCCAGCATTCATTGCTGTGACAAGAACACACTAAGGGTGATAAGAAGCTGGGGCTGCAAAATAGCGGACTCATTTGACATTTCGGGTCATGCAGAAATTGGCATTTTGTTCCTTGAGGTGAGTTTCAACTATTCTAGCAACCGTACACAGAAAATGTTTAATATTCCTATAAAATATTGTCCAACAGTCTATCACGGATGCTATGGCATTTACTTCAAATAGGACACTTCTGCATCCTGTAGACGTAATCAGACCATCGAATAGATATTTCGAAGCCAGTGATGTTTTGACAGTAGACGAGGGTCACATTTCGCATCTTGATACTTCCGGAGATTCACTGTCGGTGGATAATGACAGTAAAAAGAATGTTTCTAACAAGAGAAACCCAAGAATGAAGCAAAGCTGGAATCCATGCCTTCTCCAACTTGAGGGAGTGGAATCCACACCATACCGCCCTTCCAATAGTAAAGTTCTAGCTTCTTCCACTCATGACGATGAAGATGACTGTGATGAAAAATTGATTCAAGCCTATCTGCTTCAAGATGCTCGAAAATTCTGCGAAAAATTACCAAATTGCAACTTACCAATGTTCACCCTTCATAACTTTGCGTCTATGGGTGGTGCAGACACATTGTCGATTGAGCTTCTGAGACAAATTTGCGAAGGAAGTAAAGTACCGAGTTTATCGAAGGAAATTGATGTTTTTGATTCGTTTTGTTCTGAGCACAATGTGAATTTCGATGGTATTGTTGATAAATATACAACTCGTCTATCTAGTGGCCGTGGTGGTAGCAACTATCAAACCCTTTGTCAGATAGCTTTACTAGCTGAGAAGTGCAGAAGTGAGAAGGCAAAAGTTGCTATAGGTTTAAAGGCGCTACAAAACTCATTACTTTCTACAAAGGTGCCAAATGATATTCAAGCCTTGGCTGAATCCATCTTGATTTGGGCTCGAAATCATTTGGACTTACTGCCGCAAGCAGAGGAAGCGGTTCGGCTTTTAAAAGTGAACGAAATTTTACGACGATATTGTGGAAACGCTTCTATAAATTTCTTCCGGGTTGCTGAACCAGAGCACAGTCGTCGTCTGCTTGCCCACGTTTGTCGTTCAATTTACGAGAAACGACTTCTCACCGATGCATTAGCATTATGCGAGGCGTTCACGCATCTTTCTAAAGTTGATGCAGCTTATATGATTATTCAAAATATAATTGTGGCCGAAGTATCAGACAGTTCAGATTCAATTCGTGATCGATGCTTCATAATTTTTACTAAGATGTACGAGGAAAATGAAATATTTGGAAATGATATAATTCATCGACTTATCATTTTTGTTGACGAATCAATATCCGATTGCAAATTTCTTAGTAGTGATTCGACTAAAGAGAAAATTCGTGTTTCCTCCGTATGTAAACTTCTTTGCTCCTTACTCTCTTATATAATAAATGAACAAGTCCATGAGGGAATATCATGGTTGCTACAATATGGATTCCACTCGTTGAAGAGTTTATTGAATAGAATTCGCCGACGAATTTTACTACAACGAGAGTTTGATATCTTTCTTCCTCTGACATCTCATAACCCGGGCTGGATGTTCATAGAAAATGTTCATGAAGTTGTTTTCGAACCAATAATTTCATTCACAAAGCGTTGTGCTTGTAGCAATGATGAGTTTTTGGAAGGAAGCAGCAATTTCTTGCAATTGAGAAGCCTGATATCAAAAGGGAAAAGAGCGTTCAACTTTATTTATGGTGAAGGTGTCATTTCAACTCATGAATGGTTTAAAGCTATTAACAACGCTTTACCAAAGATTCTTGATGGCTCAAGTGAAAAGGGTAGGATAATTTGTATTGAGATACTTCACATGTCTGGTGTGCTCTCGCAGTATGAGGATGTTGATACTCAACGTCTCGCAGCAAGCATTTTGATTTCAATATCAAAGAGTTTTTGCTCGATTGGTGGTGCAGTTGCTAAAAATGCCTCGACATTACAAAATGAAGACTTAATAGCATCGATGAAGTGCGTTATACAATCTCGTGTTCTTTTGCAGGAATATGGCCTTATTAATTTTAGCGACGGTGAATCTATTTCAAGAGTGTTGGATCTGCATGGTTTGTCTGAATTTATATCCGATCTTCTAATTCGAGCAGATGGTAGCATTGGCGAGGAGGTTGATAGTTTTTTGAGAAAGCTTCGTCAGTTTGTACGAGAACGTCGTATGGATAGAGAAAGTTGTAAGACAATGACTTACACTCAATCCATTTTGGACTCTTCTGTCGCTAGGTTTCATTCGTCTTGGTATGTTGGAGATGGTTTGCTACTACCTCCATTAGAGACTTTAAAGTATTCATTACAATTCAGTGTAGCAATGTTACAAAGATCGACTGCGTCCATACCTACGGGGTTTTGTCATGATATTGTGAAATTTTTGGTAAATCGTGGTGCTCATAATCTCGCATTAAGGGCAAATTTATTGATGATATCTGCACAGACGTTCGATATAAATGTTGAGCACATCATTACTCCCATGGCAGAGCGAAGCCTTGGAACTTCAGGGTCTGGTATTGTTAGCGGAACCGTAGATTCTCAATGTGCCGTAGTGTATCTTCTAGGGCTTTCAAAGAAAAAGGCGTTCAAAGTAAGTTTTATCTCAAACGCAAATTAAGGTCCATATTATCTTATTTAAGTTTGCGGTATTAAGGTGTTTGGGGCTGCATTGCCGATTGCAATCAACAAACGTGATTTTGAGCGTCTTATTACTCTTGCAAGACTGGGTGTTTGTCTCGGCGGAGCTTCATCACAATCGTTTCTTCCTAAAGAAATTGGTTGGCCAGACCAAATATCTTTCATGAAACAATGTGAAGATCTCGAAGAATGTAGTAAATGGTGGCGACTACTCAAGTCGTACGGCGTTATATTCGAACCGACAAAATTTGGCGTAGATTCATCTGAAAAGAAGTCTCGCGTTGAATATGCTTCTTACGTAATGCCCTTTTTCGTGAAATGTGCCGCCGACAAATTAAGAGAACCAAAGGCCGTGTTAAAATTGATGCAATCGTTTGGAAACTTTTTTGGTTGCGATCCTCACTTAGCTCCACAAAAACATAGTGAATATTTTCTTTCGTGGCCTTCGTCAAATGTCCTTGATATTGAGCTTTGTCATAGTGCCTGTAAAGTCTCCCTATCTTTGTTACCATCACCTATTGCCAGATCTGCTGTCTTGCGTCGTATCATAATATCTCTTGAATCTCATTTCGATGATGCATGTGGAAAGGACTACGAGAGGCATTCTCGATTGCTTTCTTTGTATAAAAGTGCATTTATCACTGTAATTAGTGAGCGCCAAAATCGAAATTCATCGTTCACTGGTTCGAGCGAAAGTAAAGTTTTTGACGATGAAATGATACGCGTGGACAGACGTTTGGATGTATTAGCTATTCTCATATCCGCATTTGACCAAAAGAATTTGTGCATAAGACCAAATTACTCTAAACTCTTTCTGCCTTTTCCAAGCCCGTTTGGTACCAAAGAAAATCACGACATTTCGATGAGTGGAGTTATCGAAAATATCGAAGATAATTCGTTTGATCCTATATCACAGATGAGAAGTATTTTTGTCATGGACAGAGGTGATGCACTTGTACAGGCATTAGCAGCTATCAATTATCCGCTTGGTCTGCCTTCTGGCTTTGTTCAAGCGCGCTACTTACAAGCTCTCTTCAAAAAGTCAAAGGCTCAAGGACTTCCTTTACCCTCTGTTGATTTTTCAATCGGTACCATAAAAAAGTTAAAAATTCCACGTGATGGTGTAGCGCTTAGTTTATGGTGTGCGAAGATGTACAGATTCACATCGAGTGAAGGCTTAAAGTGTTTGGAACGAGCTCATTCATTGGCTCTACTTGCTTCAAGCGAAGCAGAATCAAGACGATTGCAAAGTGACCCGTCTCATGAAAATTATGACGAATTATTAAAGGAAGAAAAACTAGCTCTTGAGCAACTGAAAAGCATAAATCAACATTTGGCATTGCTTACAGATCTATGCAAAGTCGAGGAAGTTTTATTTGATTTTTCTTCGACCATCGGAAAGATTTCGGATTCTGTCAAGCATGTCCTTCAAGATGTCATCGATAAACTTCGCGAAAAGTTTAGCAATGGAAAATCAGAAGAAAATAGACCTGAAAAATACGTTGAGTATTTATTTACAGAGTCATCTCTCCTTGCTTTCAACGCTATCGTCTCAAATAGCATATCGACCATTGAACAATTACAAATGATCTCATCTCGCGTTCACTCAGCTATTTTGTCTCTTGACCAGAAATATTCTCATATCCATGCCGCAGAAATTTCAAGAAATGTTGCTAGACGCTGGTTGTTGCACGGAGATGATGTTAATGTTAAGGAGGTAGGAGAAAAACGAAAAATGATAGAATCTTCATTGTTTAACCAATCAATAGATGAAGAAACTGATACCGTCAATTTCATAATGGATTTGAAGGTTCTTGCAAAGTCTCAAGCACTTGGTGAAGATATCGGGACTATATCGACCGATAAAAAAGATACGTTTGTCGCATCACAGGAGGAGCCTTTCTCTGTTTCAGCGTTAGGATCTGGTAGGGATCGCAGCGAACGTTCGATCTCTCGCTGTGCTTTGCGGACAGCTTTTGTCATGTCTTTTGTCAAGGGGTATCGTAGAACCTATAAAAGCAATTCTGAAGATACAGAAAATGAAGTGAATATGTTTTCTGCGAGTTCTAAAGATATGAAAGTATCAAAGTCATTTTCTAGAGCAAAAGATTCGCAAGTTATGTCACTGAAAGAACTCGCAAAAGATTTGCTCAACATTGTCTTCTCAAAGTCGAACGTATCTTCGAAAGGTATGCATCCTTCAAATCGTCTGCCATTAAGTCCAAGACGCCGTACTGAATCTATGAAGACCATTACGTACTCTATGAGAAACAGATCACTTAAAACTGTTTTGATTTTGTGTCCTATGAGTATTATTGAAGCAGTAATCGATGAGGAGAACTATCTTGAAGCGGAAGCATGTGATCTCGAACGTTGTTCTTACGGCTTATTTGTTGCAACGGAAGTGGAAGAGATGGGATTATCGCTACCTCACTCTGATCTGCTTCATCTAAGTGCTATGGATGGATCTTCGTATGCAAGAGCTCTTTGGAGGGATCACGGAAATACATCCTACAATAGACATTCGGGTCGCCTGTATCTTCTGCTCTTGAATTTGTGCACCTATGATGGACGGCCTACAAATATTGACCTTATATTAACACTTCTTGGTAAATTATGTCGAGACGAATACAAAAGAAGCATTTTACGTGCGCTTGAGTCAGTGTCTCTTAGCAAACCCGGGAAAGATCATAAGAAACTTATAGTGTCTGCCATATATAGTCGCGACGAATCAATTTTACTTAAATGTTTTTGGAAAACAACCAACACGGTGTGCGAGGAAATATTGAACGAATTCGATAAAGATAAACTTTTTGAAGAATCAATTGAAGCACTTTCTTTGCTGGGACGGTTGAAGGCGACAGGGTATCTTTTGTATAGGTTTGGCGCATTACCTTCGAAAGACCTCTATGAATATAAACGAAGGTTAATGGACATGAGTGATACATTCCATTCATCTAAATGCAATCGTAACTTTATCGCTTCGCTCAATAAAATTTCAGCTGCTATCAGATTGAAAGAAGGTTCTTATTAAGAGATCTGAGTTCAAGGGATCATACTGCTCATCTAAATTACTAATTGTATGTAAATCACCACCATGAACAATCTATGCAAGATTCAATTGCTGTAGGTTTCAGATAGCTTTATTTTCAAAGTGCACCGCGCGAAAGGAAGTGGTCACGAAAAAGATAATCGATCATTTTAATAACGTTCTTTCGAAATCCCATAATAAAAATTCCTCCATTTCAGCACGCATAAGCATAAAAACATTAAAATAGAAGATCATTTTACTTAAGGGGACACCTACGTAAATGCCTTGAACTAAGAGATAATGCAAACATCTTGAAAAAGGCAATGTTTACTTTCAGCAAAATGCTTGTTCAAGAAGTTCATGGTAATAACATTTCAACCCATTCACAATACATCAATTACAATTCATGTTGTCAAGAAGTTAGAAAAAAATCCGCCTCCACCAACCAATCGTTTACGCATGCAAGTTGTAACTGTTGGTACCGATTGCAAGCCTGTTTTCGTTGGAATTAATGTGCTAGCATCGTTGTCCTCCCAAACCTTCTTGTAGCCCGCCTTCATGTATAATTTTACTGCCGCAACATTTCTTCGTTCAACAAGTAAATACAAATCTTAACCAAATAATTCATCGCATAGTTTTAGTCTAAACGAAAGAAAGAGAAACTTCCAAGTCTCTAGACACACAATATCATATTCGCATACCTGTATAGCCCCATTCTATAGCTGTTCTTTCTGCACATTTTACCAGATCTTCAGCAATCCCCTTTCTTCTAAACTTCTTACCAACTGCCACATTGCTCTATTCATATGAACAAGTTAGGGAACTTTCTGACCATTTCACATACACCGACTTCATTTTCTTACCATAAGAGGAGCTTTAATGCCATTTTCTCGAGAAGTTCGTGGTTTGATCAAATCAACTTCCAGTCCAGCACAACCCATTATTTCGCCACTAGAGCTCTGCGCAATAAACAAGTCACTCTCCGCATTAAAACTTTTCCCATATCGTCTTCGAAAGTCTGCCTATTATAATTCATTAGTATATGTTGTAGTGTCATCCAATCTGGAAATGGAGAGAAAAAATAAACAAAATGGACATATCAGTTACCATTTGATTTCGTTCCAATGCCTTCTTCTTCGCAGAACTAAGCTCAACTTTCGATCCACCTTTACCAGTCCTACAATTATTTTTTCAGATTTATTCAGAATCAAAATATTTTACAGAGACGATCTTTCCACGTACCAAAATGCATCGGCAAAAAATTTACCGGCATCATAAAGTTCGGAATCAGGATTATCACCATCCTTTACCGAACGGACAGTCATACCTTTCGGTTTAAATAGAAGAGCTCCCAAACCTAAATGAGGCGAAGAGAAAGCAGCATCCACCGATAACATTGTAATTATCCATGAAACAATTACAGTCCAAAGGAAAAGCAACGAGGCGTAGAAACCATGATTGCGACCCTTCATTTCTCAAATATCCAAACGAAATATAGTATAATCTACACAAACAATATGAACCTACTATGCATCAATGAATCGGAGAGAGACAAAGAGAGAGAGAACACAATATTAAGATGGTACAAACTTTCCTCATTGAGATTGAGAAAGCGAAGGATACGAGAAGAGGAAGACGGTGCGTGAGTGCGTGGATCCTCCCCAAATTTCGCTACAAAAGCCGAAAAGGCTAAACTAACTAACAATGTTGCCACATCTCCTTGCCATATCTGACGCAACCTATTTACCTTCTCTTCGGAAAAAGAAAAAATGTTTTGATTGGCCACGTCCAATATGACATCCGATAAAAGAAGTGCGGTAGACTTTCGTCCCGAACTTTCCACGCTGACCAATCGCTGAATCGATGACGAATGAGAATTGTGTAGTAGACCCAATGAAAAACACTGACATGATCCTGGTGTTGCATGTTTCTGTTTTCTGGTGGTGTCGACTGAAAACTGAAACTCGAATCCTTTGGAAAGATTGCCGTTTCATATTATCAAACGCCGATGCAATCACAATAAAAATTCTCATTCAATCTCTACAACACTCTGAAGAATCCAACTATACAATCATTACATTTGAATAGATCAATAAGGAACATGACAGCATCGATACGACCGAGTAAAGGGACTTTTTCAGTAGGTGAGCAATTTTCCGGAGCGCACAATGTATATACGAACTTTCGTGAGTGCAGGATTCAGAGCCATATAATGTTGGGTCTTATAATCCGTTGGGTCTTATAATCCACCTGTTTGTGTAGGGGATATTTTTTGTGGTGGTGCGTGAGACGTGAGTCAACTGTGTGACAAGTAATTACGCACATCACTCATCTTACTATTTAAGCCATTCTTCACAATTCTTTTAAAGAATTATTACTCACTGAAACATTACCTTATTAATTCTAATACCAATACTCCTGCCTCCATACAAATTCTTTGTTTGGTTTGCTCATTAACGTGTATACATCACAATATAAATATCTGCCACAATGATTCCTCGATCGACTACTACTGCAGTTGCAGCTACAGTGTTGGGACTTTATTTCACGTCTACGACCTTGGCCTTCTCGCCCGTTGCAATTACATCATCACAACGAACTTCATCTTCGTCTCTCTCGATGGTAGCCAATATGGAACCATCAACGGCAGTAACGCCTGGTGTAAAGCCTGAACCAATGAATTTGAACGATGACAGTGCCTTAGCTATGGCGATGAAGGCTAGCAAGTCAAGGACGCAGACCTCGTTAAGAAATGTAAAGGCCACGATCAACGAAAGTGGTGAAGAGAGTATGACTAATTATCTTAAGAGTATGGGCAACCATGATTTGCTACGAAGGCATGAAGAGGTTATATTGGCACGCCATATTCAAATTTTGATTAAGTGGGAAGATATTCGGGAGAAATTGGAAGAGGAGCTTGCACGACCTCCAACTTATGCCGAGTGGGCCGAGTCAGTTGACCTTGATGTTCCTGGCCTGAAGAGGCAGATTCGAAGGAGTCAGAGAGCGAAGACTGCCCTCATCGAGAGCAACTTGCGTCTTGTCGTAAGCATTGCGAAGAGGTACACCAATCGTGGAATGAATTTCCAAGATCTATGCCAAGAGGGTACCCTTGGTCTCACGCGTGCAACTGAGAAATTTGACCCAGAAAGAGGTTTTCGTTTCAGTACTTACGCTACTTGGTGGATTAAGCAAGGTATCATGCGTGCTATTGCTGATCAAAGTCGTGAGATTCGCTTGCCCGTACATGTGCATGACCAGCTGAACGGAGTACGCAAAGCACGAAAGGAATTGTCTGAAATGTTTGGACGTGATCCTACTGATGAGGAGGTAGCAGAAAAGGTGGATATGCCTGTAAAAAAGCTTCACTTCCTATTGCAGGCGCAACAGGTGAGTTTATTGAAATGAATGATTGTGTGAAATCAAATATCACGTCTAAATGAACATTGTTTTGTAACACAGAATCCCGTAAGCTTCGAAACACCAATGGCTGTTGGGACTAAGGGTTCTTCCGCAGGAGGTGGAAACATGGGAGCGAAAGATAGGACAATGGGTGACTACATTAAGGACGCTGGTCCGGAACCTGTAGAAATTGCAAATGATGATATGTTGAAAGATGATGTAAGTCGTATGCTTTGCACGTTGAGTCCTAGGGAGCAGGCTGTTATTCGGATGCGATTTGGCCTTGATGATGGAAAGGCAAAAACTTTGGAGGAAATCGGGCGACGATTTTCTGTGACAAGAGAACGTATTCGACAGATTGAAGCAAGAGCTTTGCACAAACTTCGACAACCATACCGCAATCATTCAGTAAAGTGCTATGTTGAAGAGCTTTAATATGTTCAACATGAAGTGCCTCTTGTTGGTGTATACCTCGTCTGTGTAGAGCGAGTTTCTGTTGGCAAGATGAAATTAGATTTGTAAATTGAGAAGTATAATCAAAAGTTAGAGTTTTTACCGTAACTTTGGGTGTACCAATTTCTTTTCTATATGTAAGCTTTTATAATATTTGCATCACACAACTTTACGCCTCGTTATTCCACTTGAATACGGTTATGTGGACACGTCCATATGGGCGAAAAACAATCGTTCTCAGAACTTGGAGACGACAATATACAATATAGCCTATGACAATATTCGAGAGCACGGGCTTGTTATCTGGTAACATGTATTAATAAAGGATCATTTTGTAGTCCAGACTTCTTCTGATCTTATTTTTTTCTTTTGTATTCTTAGTTGACTGCGTCATATCCAGCTATAATCGCAACATGCTTATTTTTGTCGCGCATTGACTCTGATTTTCTCCACTTGACGGTTGACGGAGGCTTCTACTCGAGACCGAACAGCATACATGTTGTGTGTTTATAAGGATAAATTCTTGAGCAAAATCAGAAACAAGCCCTTTAACTACTTCTTCATTGTATCATTCGATTAATTCACCTATGTTCAGGCGAAAGATGACTTCATCCCTCAAATATTGATACAGCTGCAAAATAAAGATAGTTTCAGCATTATCATCCCTATGACATCATAATTTCCTGTCTCCTTTAATGGAGAGATTACCGTAAGAGTAATAATTAAAAGTTCTTGTCATAGTTCACAATTTTTCGTCAATAGCTTTGAGGTTTACTTAAACACTTTGAAGTGAATGTTATTTTTTCAACTGTGAACTTTTTTTGTTAACATTTACTATTGACGTGTCAGAAAGTATCTCGCTTGAAACAAAAACGAAATCAACTTGTGCATGAAACATATCCCATGGCGTACGGCACCTGTGAGAAATTCGACGCAATATTCTCACTTGTCATCCCATCAAAAACTTGCACAAAACAAATTCACCGTACTCATTACTAGTTGATGTGCTGTCGCCCACTAGATCGTGTTGCCCTCAATGTCGAAAGAATTGGTTAGATAACCTCTATGAAAATATGAAAAGATTCGTTTACTTTAAAAGCTATTTGTTTCAATTATTCAACTTTACGTAATTACTGTTGGAGTCTCAGTTCCACAGAATGTTTTGATATCACAAAGATCAAGCGCTACCTTCACAAGCTCAGACAGTGCCTCTGAAACAACCTTGTCAGCGGCGCTGGGTTCATACTGTTCAATGTACATTCGAACAGTCGCACCACTACCAGCGGTACCGGAAAGTCTGAAGATAATGCGCGAACCATCTGCCATAAGGAAACGAATTCCCTTGTTCTTAGCAATAGATCCATCGACAGGATCAACATACGTGAAATCGTCGCTAGTTGCAATTGTGTAAGATCCCACAACGCGCCCAGTGTTAGTCTCAGCATCAGCTCTCATCTTAGCAACCATTGCCTCAGCACCAGCCTTATCCATTCCCTCAAAATCCCATCTGCAGTAGTAATTACGTCCATACTTGGCCCAGTGATCTTTGACAATATCCTCTGCAGTCACCAGAGGCTTAGAAGCATCGCCGTTCCTTGATGCAAGAATCTGTAACCAAGCAAGGACAGCCCAAATTCCATCCTTTTCGCGTACATGATTGGACCCAGTACCGAAACTTTCTTCGCCACATATGAAAGGGGTGTAGTCTTTGCCCCCGTATAATTCCTTCGAATCCATCAGATTTCCGAAGTACTAATTATGATTCAATTAGAAATAAGATATGCCGACAAATAGATATATATAATTCAACAATTGGAAAATACTCACCTTCCATCCCGTAGGTGTCTCGAAGAGATCAAACCCTAACTCTTTAGACACGAGATCAACTGCACCGCTGGTAGGCATAGAACGGGCGACACCTTTCAGCCCACCTTGGGCTTTGAAAAATGGAATACAATTGGCGTTTGCAGCAATTACGGCGAGTGAGTCACTTGGAGTTACAAAGAACTGACTACCAAGAATCATATTGCGATCTCCGTCACCATCAGCTGCTGCACCGAACGAAGGAACCTTCTTGTCGCCAGTGTCGATCTTACTTCCAGTTCTGTCAAGACCCATGATAGCGACTAATTCTTTGGCGTACGTGAGATTAGGATCAGCATGACCACCATTGAAGTCATCCTTGGGGACAAAGTTCATGAGACTATCTTCACCCTGCCCGAGTTCGTCAACGAAAACCGCCTTGGCGTAAGGTCCATTAACACCATGCATTGAGTCATATATCATGGTAAAGTCTTCCCTGTCAAGAAGCGCTTTAATGGAATCAAAGTCGAAAATACTTTTAAGCAAGTTCACATGAACTTCAGTACTGTCAATAACTTCTACAACAACAGATGAATACCCGTCATCAGAAGAAACTACCGTGGTTCCAACCTTTGTGACATCAATCTCAGGGAAATCGGAGCAAATCTCATAGGATGTAATTGACTCAGTATTTTCAAAAATCATGTCGGTGAGCTCATCAGGAGCCGGACCACCATTTTCACAGTTGTACTTGATACCAAAGTCTTCTTCCGGTCCACCCGGGTTGTGACTTGCAGTCAAAATGAAAGCTCCATAAGCTTTCTGCCAACAGGGCCCTCGCTCACGAATGACAGCACTTACAGCTGGCGTACTAAGAAGTCCATCTTTTCCGACCCAAAAGCGCTTAACTCCGTTTGCGACTCCCATCTTGATTATAGTCTGAATGGCCTCTGGGTTGTAATAACGTCCATCACCTCCAATGACCAGAGAGCCCTCTGAAACGTTGGTTCCAGAAGACTTAACAGCAGAAAAAGCAGATTGAACAAAATTGTTGAGATAGTTTTCACCCGTAAACACCTTAGTCTTCTTTCGGAGACCTGAGGTACCTGGTTTCTGACCAGGTATGGGTGAGGTCTTTGTGGTTGTCGCGCTTAGCGCTCCAAGTCCTGCCTCACTCGTCAAATCAATGGTGGTGTCTTCGATCTTGGTAGGAGGTATCGTCTTTGCCTCATTGCTGGAGTTGGTAATTGACACCTCTCCGACAAACTTACACGCCGAACTCATCTTCACCAAACCTTTAATGGTAATACGTTTACAATCAATCAAAGAAGGAACTCCGTCTGCCGTAGCCTTTTCGAAAGCAGGAACCATCTTGTACTTCTTGCTATCAATACTGACAATAGGGGCAACACCCTTACATTCAGGTACCAGCGCGATACGATAATCATCAGTGATAAAGTATGCATCAGAGCGGAGCAAGAACAAGTCGTTACACTTCTTAACAGGAGCAAAACGTGTTCGAGGCACAACGATGGCCGTAGCTCCGGCAAAACATTCAATAGCGGCACCCATAGCAGTTTCCAACTGATAAACTTTTTGGGAAGAACCATCTTTTGGATCAACAGTCTTTGCATTCTTAATCATGGGAAGAGGAATGAAACCATTGTTAGCATCAACTATCTCCTTCAACTTGTCCAAACGAATCCACAAGTTATTGGTATTGAAGAAAGAGTGCTTCGTAATGTCCTGGAAATAAACTTCATCCTCATCAGGACACATTGCACTCTCACGAAGAATGAGCTGATTGTCACTGTTGCGAACACACAAATGCCCTCCTTTCTTATCGTTCTCCGTACGAACACAGCACTCCATCATAAATGAAGCGTCAGAGGTGGCAAAATGGGCCAATATATCAGTATCAAGAGTCGCACCGAGGTTGTCCGAGTTAGAAACAAACATATACTTGTAACCACCTTCTAATAACGCGTCAAGTCGCCCTGAGCCGATAAGAGCAGCGTACAAATCACCATGTCCTGGAGGACACCACTCGCAATTAGGATCACTGGAACAAGTAGCAGGCTCGAAAGTTTCGCGGTCAAGCTTAGGAACCTTATTTTGTAACATCTCAATCCCGTCTTCCTTGGCTAGCACTGGGTAGTTTGCATTAAGGAAAGCAAGAGTGTCATCGCTGGTACTGAAACTGTTCATAAGCATGAACTTTACATTAGCTCCTAAATCTTCACGCATCTTAATCACCTGCTTCGCAGTCAAGTCAAGGAAGGTATCATCCCCCTTCACTTTAAGAAGGGACTTAGCTTTGTCGAGTCCCATACCAGTTCCAAGTCCACCATTGAGCTTACAAACAACAGTCTTTCCAAGGTACTCGGCGTCGAATTTAGCGGTAATGTCACTAGTAGAAATAACACCTGTAGCGGGGGAAATAGTACTCTCAGGAATCATTCCAGATTCTCCTGATACGAGAGCATTGAAACTAGATTCGAAGGCCGAAATGGCAGCCTCATTAATGCCTTCCGCCTCCATTTTGGACTACAAAACATACAAACATAAGCAACGTATGTTAGTATCCAATGGAATCGTGACTTCCAAGTAAACATCAAACACAAAGTCATTGTTTTACACGAATCGAAAAATCATTCTCTATACCACCAATAATGATGATGCACTGACCCGGACGCACACAATTTACTTACGCGAATAGAATCGTAGGATGGCATCTTAGCAATTGCGTCGGTAGTAGCAGCAGTAGAAGTACAACAAGACATTTTATGATCTCTAGACAAGGGAAATAACCTTCCTTCCCTCGTCGGTATCCGAACGCAAAACGCATCTGCTATGATAACACGTACTCGTAACTTGTGAAATCGCTTACATCACCGACATTTGACAGGAATTGGGGAAATCTTAGATATATATTAGAATCTACGTTAATACTTATATTTCGCATAAAAAATAGTGACTTTTTAGAATGACAGACCGATTACGCCAAGATTCATTATGTGACGACTTCTTTCAAAGCTATACTAGCTGTTATCCCGTTTGTCTGATTTTTACAAAAGAGAGAAATTTCAGGCGAGTTTCAATTCCTTTCGTCCGACTTTCTAAAGTGCTGATCGCCGTGATCTATTGATGCGCGGCTTTTGGGAGGGATCAACTGATATACTTCGAAGTATCATTTTATATTTTTTTTATGCTTTTATTTTATTAACTTCTACTCTTGTACCAGGTATAAATTACTTTGTAGTTACAACTCATCATTATATTGATGTTCGCGTAAAGAATCTGGACAGCAAATCTTAAAGGAATTTACCACACAAGAAGGCTCTGGAAAGTGACAACAAGCAGACAAATAGAACCGCACGAATGTAGCGAGATGAAAATGAGCGTTAATACACACAACAACTAAGATTCCAATTACCTGTTTCAATAGTTTTCTTCAAATATCTTTGTTGTCATTCAGAGTCGAAACTCCGTACGTTTCGTATCAATCATTAGTCATCATCTGCAGGATTGGCAGATTGATTCAAGGAACATTCTAGTCTGAACATGGGAAATACCTTCATCTGCACATCATTCATCATCTCATGTGCTTTCGTTACCTCGACGATTGCACTGAGTAGCTCTTCGCCGTATACCGGGGTCGAATCGTCACCTAGCACGTTTCTGGATAAAAAAAAAGAAGAGTTGTTCCTTCGATGGTTTGACGACAATGCTGACGAAGTTACGGAGCCGAAGAAGTTAGATGTGATTGGAACGATACCGCCTTATGTAGAAGGGACACTTATTCGAAATGGTCCTGGAGTTTTTGGTACGAAAGAAAGGAGGTATACACATATTTTTGATGGTTTGGCAAAGTTGACAAGATTTGAAATTAGGAGCGGAGGGGTGGATGGCAAATCGACAGTAGAGTTTTCGTCAAAATTTGTTGCTTCGCTATGGAAAAAGTTTTTAGTTGACTTGAACATCCTCGTTCCCTCCATAACCATCGGGCAAATGGAACCAAAACTGAATCTTTTTGAAAAGTTTGTAGCTTTGGTAACAGGAGGATTGTTTGACAATGTCCCAGGTATGCACAACGTTAATGTAGACGCGTTGTATTGAAGAGAAACAATCACGCATTCGGAATGACTAACGTATCTTCTTTTCTTTGAAGTAAATATCGAACAGCTTCCAGACAAGACCTTTGCAGCAGTTTCGGATATGCCAACCCAGCTGGCATTTGATTTGAATTCTCTTGAAACTTTCGGAAAAGTCAAATACCAGCGTGGAATAAAGGGGATAAATGGATATGCTCTACTTTCAACAGCGCACGGAAAACTTGACAATGGATTAACCTATAACTATATTTTAGAATTTAAAGGGTTTCGCCAGTATACTGCACACATAGTGCGCACCAACGAAGACATGACAAGAGAATCTATTGCACAGGTTGAACTTGAGGAAATTCCTTACATACATGATTTGGTATGTTCAATACTTTTTAGCAACCTTCTCACCATTATTAATAAGTTTGGTTTGCATATTTTAAACAGAGTGTCACAGACAATTTTGTCATTCTCTGTGTGTATCCTATGAAGCTGTCCTTCATGGATATGATTAGCGGAAAAGGTTTTCTTTCGCAGCTTCAATTTGATGCTGTATCCACCACAAAAATTATCTGTTTTCCCAAAAATGAAATTAATCAAGATCCCATAATGTTTGAAACACAAGCTTTCTTTTCCTATCATCATGTCAATGCGTTCGAATATCATGACTCTTCCTCAGTAATCCTTGACATTTTAGCATATGAAGATGGATCAATGGCAAATTCACAACATGGTTTCTTATACTTAAAGAATTTGATGTCTGACGAAATGAGAAAGAAACAAATTCGTGAGGGAAATGTATGGAGGTTTCACCTCGACGTCTCTGAAACTAGAACTCGCATTGTAAAGCCGGAAAAGAAAGTGCTCACTGATTCTAAAACAGGGATGAATTTTGGGTTCGAATTGCCTACGGTTTCGCCAGCATATATTGGTAAAGAGTACAGATATTGCTATGGATTTAATGGATTCTTTATGGGAGACGTTGAACATGGATCTTTTATGGAATGGTCACTGGTCAAGCAGGATTTAAATTCTTCCAAGTACCAAGTTTGGCACGAAGAATGTGAGTGGCTAAAACATGTATACTGAAAGCTGCGTATTGAAAATGTATTGACGTGTCCTCCTATACAAAAGGTTGCTATCCTTCAGAGGTTGTTTTCGTTCCGAACCCATCAGGACAAAACGAGGACGATGGCGTTTTGCTCTCTTGTGTTTATGATTCACGAAGAGATGAAAGCTTTATCCTAGTAATAAATGCTTCCACTATGAAAGAGATCGCTAGAGCATACACTGGGTTTCGTATAAGTCCGCAATTCCATGGGAAATGGTTTGCTACATAAGTAACAGCTTTTGAAGCTCGTTGCTCAGTTGTTTCTAATTACTTTTTCCCAAATCTCGTCACTGCTCAAAATCGAAGTTAAGTGGTAAATTTCAATTTATTCCTTAGCAAAGGTGACAGCAAAATCGTAAGGAGTGGGATACGTGAATTATGTGGCCTCTACAGATAACGAAAAGAAAGGTACTTACTCTTTATTCAAGAAAAGGTGCAAAGTGCCGTTGGGATATATGAAAATCAGAACTCCAATTAGAAGGGAAAGCGCAAACGAATACAATTCTTTAAACAAAAGTCTCGTGGTAGTAAGAAACATTAACGAGTACAATAGTTTTAACTTGGTACTACCGTTGAGCTTCAGATCAAGCTCATTTTAATGGAATATGACTTGAGCACTCATGGACTTTTGGCTCATTCTTCTTCTCTCAATGAACGAAAACGCACTTATCGAGAACTCTTCAACTATTTAACATGATCTGCCCTCACATCGACTATCTCAATAACGATGAAATTCACCACATTCCTCACAGTGTATATGTAGCGTTGGAGGACAGGAGGAATTGTAGCGTTTAGACTGTCGAATGATGTTTGACATGATAATTGGATTTACAGCTATCACACCTACGTAAATTGAACTGAGAAGCCATTCTCCCTACTCTAGATTGGGTAAAAGCTCAGCAATAACAAACTTGACTAAACGTACCTTTCATTTTCTAAAAGAACTCTTCTGGGTCATTTGTCATTTCTTTTTGGAATTAGAGAATGGGATTGAAAACCAATGGGAAGAGGTAACTTCTGCGCGAACAGGCATATGTAAATTAATATATACATAACCACACACATATATTGTTTAATGTGATCTTTGCCCTTTTGTCCAAACCAAAACATCATCATTGCACACACGTTGCGGTCGTAAAGTTGCAAGCAAGCTTTCTTTCGAGCTAACTCCAATGCAATTCCCATCATCCCATCATCTCAAGTGTCAGCACAAGACTTTATCTCCATCTACACGAACGACGTCATGAATGAAGACAATGAAACAGATGCAACCAATGGAACGACCGGTCCGCGAAAATCTCCACCACAACGGCCGGATCGTGAAGCGTTTCTCCGCCGTTTAGAAAAATCGTCTGCTTCTGCGTCTGCTTCTTCCGTTCCACAGATGGACACTCCATGCGACTTGGTCAGTGTCAAGGAGTCACATCCGCAATCCGAAACGATAGATTCCATGGCTGTGGACGAAGGGCTGAGTTCATTTTTGAGAGAGCATAATTTAGAACCCGATCGACTGGATCCAGCGAGTTTGTCCTATTTAATGAGTGAACGGACGGTTGGTGATTCTACGGTAGTGGATTCCGTGCCCGAAGTTCGGGAAGATACGCTTGGTGATGAAGAAGAGGAAGGGGATGTGGAACATATGATTTATTTGAAGATTATAAAGTTGCTAGAGACTCAGCTTGTGGCCATGTCAGAAATGAGGGAGGAAATAAATGGGTTGCGTAGGCGAATGGATGAGGGGGTCGCTGTACCAACGAGGGCCTATGACTTGCAACGCAATGAGGGAAATGGTGGAATTCCTCGACAGCGGCAGCAGGATAATGGTGGGGAAATGGCTGGAAATAGAGCGGACGAGGGCCAGGTGGAGTTTCGAATGGGATTTACGATGCTGGGCCATTTTGGTGAATGGTTTTCGCAAACATTGTTATATCGAATTCTAAGAAATGCTTACGAAGACGCTCTTGCGAATAATGTTCGGGTTAACTTTGATTTAAATCTTCTGGCGAAATTGGCTTTTGCAATTATGTTATTCGGTGGGAGAGCTTTATCGCGTGGGATTGCTCGCGGAGATAAAGCCCTCCAAGCTGAAGCGTTTCAAAAAATCTTGATCTTGTCGTGCGTTGCTGTCCTAACTTTCATGGTTCAGACAGGAATCATGTCTTTTTTGCTGCGCCTTTTCAAAGATTTGCCTCGATATATAGAAGAAGCTATGCCCGTTAATATTGTCGGCCAGGATGGTCGGCCTAATGTTCGCAGGGGTCAACGCGATCAAAGAGGTGTAAATGACGCCGACGATCATAATCAGCAACAACAGGCACCACAGCATAATCGTAATGACGAAAATGAAATGGCACAGGTTCGTAGGAGATTAACCGATGGTGGTATTGATCGTGAAGGTGGAGTTCCTGTTGATATTTGGTATATTGTTGCTGGCTATGTCCTGTCCTTATTGCCGACCTGGCGACCACAGCCTCTGGTGAACCAAGAAAGAGAAGAGGGGCAAAGAAACAATAATATTCCGGTGGACGATGCTGCAGACGAAGGGGAAAACGTTCAAGTGGAATAAATTCTGCAAGATGAAGACGCTCTTGTCTTCTGCCAGCTACACGAAAGTTTAAGTGATATTCTCTTGAAATTTCACAAGGGACTCAACTGTATTGCCATTAGCCTCTCTGAGATGCAACTTTCTGGTAACAACGGTAGAAAGTGCTATGTCTTCCCAACCCTCCAATCGTATCAAGAATCCTTTTTCATTACCTTCGAAAAAGTGGTAGGTATGGTGGGGTCCATTTGGTTTTTCCCAACCACAACATCTACATTATTGATAACTTTAAGTTTCTATTCTTTCTCTTCTTCACGAGTATACATTGATTAAGCTCACAACTAGTTTACTTATATCCATGTTATATACCTCTTCCACATACTTTGGTTGTTGTTCAAATTTGATATTTTTCACGCTCATAAGATCAGTTGTCGTGTCACCAAGGAGACCACCAGCCAGCCCGCAGTTGGGGAGTCGGAACAAGGAGGAGGGCCTTACTGGGGTACCCGCCTTTGTTTCCTATATATAGCTAAAATTACCTTTCGTTCCTACATCTAAAATCTGATGATAGAAGAGCTTTTTGCTTAAACAAACTCAACACGTTACCCCGCTTCCCCCTTCCCATCATCACGGTCTACTTTACTTTGGGAAATAATGGTTGGGAAAATTTTCAAAATTTCAATATCTGTTCAAACTACTCTATATCTCACGACACAGAGAAAAACTATCGGTCACTTTACACTCTTCTGATAAAGTTCTAGCATAAACTTAGATGATGAGTCGACCTTCTTCTAAGAAGTTTGTTCATCACCCAAAGAATCATTCACTAAATGCTTTAAATTCTCTCTATCGTGGTTATTGTGAAATATCTAAACTGATCTTCAATTTTATTCATGAAAAATTAGCAGAGACATCAAGAACGCTATGATAAGCGACTTAGAAGACTTCGAATGGTAAAAGTTAAACTTCAGGAAGTGAGGTATGATAAGCTCGTTCCGAGCAAATTTAGACCCTAAAGTAATTTGAGCATTTCTCCTCCCGATTTGTCTGGTATGGACACATTAAGCTACAATAAATCGACACTAATGAAAAATGATCACAATTTGATATTGTTGGGAAAGGTTTCGGGGCATCTTCTGGTTCTATTTCCGTATCCATCGAAAATTCTAATCACGCTTGAAAATTTGGGTCAAATTATGAATCTGAACGACAACCTCCTTAGGAAGTGAAAAAGTTGTCAATCCTCCCCTAGCTCCTCAACTTCGTCATGAACTAGTGAAATAAGTGATTCTGAACCTCTCTCGTCAGGTATTGATCCATAGGATGCGGAAGTTGAGAAATTAACAGATTTTGATTATACTTCAGAATGTTGCCTATATTTTTCAATCCCTTCCTACACACCTCCCATTCAAACTACAAGTTCAGAAGAGCTTAACTTCACAAATGTAAATATTATTTTGTTTGAAGAATTATTTTTTGTTGTGTGAACAGGCAGGCAGTAAAATTGTTCGTGTTTTCTTCTTGTGTGAAGACAAGGAAGAAAATTTCCTCTTCGGCAGAAAAGGGTTCAGCTTCAGGAAATTCAGCAAGTGAAGATGCGAAATTGCAAATTGCGCTAGATCTACTTTGTTCAACTCGGCAGAAAAGCGTGAAGGGAAATTGTTGAATTTTCGTCAGTAAATTTGACCTCCGGTGTTAGGGTCAATAGCGTTCTCATACGATACAAATGTACAACAATACATAGTTATTTTTTCTCGAAATATAATTCAAGGAGGTATCTTTGTCTTGTTTAACAAGATTTGGTAGTATCTAAATTAGCCACCTCAATTCGTTCCAAAAATTCCAATTTCATGTGATGCGTGATTGGATATTGGATGCGGTTCAAACCGAACCAATCATTCCCATCATCCGTCGTAACGACTTCAAGGCGTTGGTACCTAACACAAAATATCCAACTCGTTCACATTCCACACCTTTCTATCCATTTCCATCAAAGACTTCTCTCATTCTCCTCTTCCATCAAGCTTATAAAACGTAAATCCATAATATATACTTCAAGCATGAGTTACGGCGCATGTACATTTGAGACCTACAACGAGAGTGCCGTTTACGCTTCGCCTCCAAACTATCCTCTTCGACAAGATGATCTATATTCGTCATACCATGATGACGAATGGAACGAGGAAACGCCGCTTGTCGGTGCACGATCTCAGTGGATGGCGCCCCCTAGTCCTACGTCGGTGAAAAGTTTTCAGGAGGCTGCCGAATATACGAGAAAGTTATTCCGCGATGCGGTTAGCTATGTATCTCCCCGTGCTAGAAAGGTTCCTACAGATCAGGTAATGGTTTCAATAATTTACAATACCGATAATAAGCGATCGTCGACATTGAAAGTGAGAGTGGACACAGCAAGTTTGGATTAATAACATTGGTCGTCTTAAATTCAATTGATTTGGGAAAAGTGTAAGACGATTGTTCAATTTTATAATGAGGAAGAAACGTTCATTTTCATAATGAAGAAGGAATGCGGCTAATGATAAGAATTGCTGCCGTAAATTTTTGTATCACTCCGACGAAATTGGCAGATTTAAAATAATATGAGTATATTCATTTAAAGGGAGATGTAATTTGATCATTTCAAAGTAGATTGAACATGAGCCTCTATTCTGGAGGTTATTTGACTTTGCCGACGATGGTGGATGAAATTCGGACGATGTTCATGGTGGATATAATTACACAAAAATCTTTCTTATCGTTATCATATAATACCGATCTAAACTCATTCGGAGCGGAAGAAAAGCAGGGTTTCGGGCATCGGTCTTTTTGTCTTGCATCTATTTCCCTCTAGTTACTTTGATCAAGATATGGAGTTCATAGCGATCTCCTTCGCTACCACTGCTATCTTGCATCTATTTTCCGCTAGTTACTTTGAGCAAGATAGGGAGTCCATAGCGATCTCCTTCGCTGGCACTGCGATCTTTACTTTGATAGAAATAGGGAGTGCCCCATAACCACCCCCTTCTCTGGCACTACCAATGTAGAAAAGATAACGCAATTCGCTCGTTCACAAAACAACACACTTTAACTTCCTTCCTTATACTTTTCCTTTTTATTTTCATAATAATGAATTCTCCTGGAAAACCTTTACAACGAAATTTTAGGGACAAAGCCTCGTATTTTATCAACCGTCCGTTATCAAATTTGTTCGACAAAGTCACATATCCTATATACGATGTATGACACCACCGTAGCCGTAGCACTTCTAATTCTAGAACGATGAACGAAGGGAGTATAAAACACTACGTACATATTATTCGGCCGAGTTCGGGATTCGTAATTTATTTTTGACACACATACCGTACTCGTAGAGATGATTACGTACTTCCACATTGAGAAATACGAAAACGTGCGATCGCCAACCGTAGGAAAATTTGAGAAAAAAATGGGTGAACAGAAGAAAGAACAAAGAACACACAATACGCAACTGAGATCCATTTCATATTATTGTTACTAGATCTCTACCTCTCTCTCCCGTTTCTACTTTTACCAACCGCAAAGAGATCCATTCACGTACAAATATCTTTATTTCTATCAAAAAACATGTTTTTATCGAAAGATGCAGTTTGGTTCGTAACCTCGATGTTGCTTTCGACCAGCACAGTTTCGGCTTTCTCGGTATTATTTCCACGCCACCATCATCATACCAACATTGCACAATACAGGACGGAACACAGTCGACTATTTTCGGCACAAGAAAGTGGAGTTAAGAGCGCCTTATCGGAAGAAGACCGAGCGCACATTGCCAAAGCTCGAATGGTGCTCGGTAAGAGTGCCCAAAAGACGGAAGAGGAAGAACCGCCGAAGTTGTTCGAAGACGATCTGCTAGATGACATGCAAAAGGTGCTTATGCTGTTGGAGAAACGTACGAAGAAAGGTGCAGGGTCGATTGGTGGAGATGATTTTGACTATTTTGAGGAGGCGACTGCTAAGATATCGGAGAGCATTCAGAATGGACCTCCCGAAGGTTATGGTAAACCCCCTGCAACCACGACGGTTGCGGTTGCGCCCCCCGCACCAATTGATCCTCCAGCGAACCCTGTTCCGCAGGCTATTCAACCTACGTCCGCTATTCCCTCTGTGGTGGAGCGGCAATCATCGGAGGGTGAATATGGTGTTACGGATATATCTGACGACGACGGACCTGCATTTAATGGCAGTAGTATAGGACTTGCTTCGGGGACCACGAATACGTGGCGGATTCCAGGTATGGACGAAATGACTCCTGAAGAGTACAGGGAAAAATTGCAAGAAACGGTTAGCGCGGCGCAAAGAGAGCGAAGGAGTAAAAAGTTGGTTGGAAATAAATCATCAATCGATTACCTAAGTCAATTAGGTAACTCATCGGGAGGTTTTAAGGCGAAGGAAGTGAGCTGGAAACAAAATAATGAAGAGTAAATATCGTATAATTTGAACATTCATTTTTTTATCTCCACTCATTCCAATTGGCCCAAACAACTTTTCGAGTTTACATGCATTTCCCGAAGGCAACGTCATGACGTTGCTGTGAAGCATACTTTCAAATAATATTAAATTATTGATTGAAATTTTTTATGTCGTAAGTGAATCATCGCAAAGACTTGTGTTAGTTCTGCGTTTGGGAAACGAAACTGAGTTCATCATCAAGTAGATCCCTATATTTGAAGTATCTTATTTGTATGAAAATCATAATTTATTTCGACATAAGCAGTGATGATGTTTATTGTCACTATCTCGACGTTTCAATTTCCAAAAAGTCAGTTATGATTATCCCACACTAACCATATCAATTTTTGGTAACCATATCGTTTTTTTTGTGTAAATAAGATCAGTCACTGATTCTATGTACATTCTGTTAACCAAAAACCGATCAAATCAATACGTCTGTTAAAGTGTTAGCTCTAAATATTTTACAATCTAACTGTGCAACGTCGCAACGCTGTGGACAAGTTCGAGCATTCCTTGCAATTCCATGATCTCTCGTTGAACTCTAACTTGATTTTCTACGACAATCCTCAATTTTTGAAACTGGTCACTGAGCAACGAAGACTGATTAGCAACCGGTCCATATATGTCACATAACTCATTGCAAACAAAAATAAGCATTTCAGTATAGTTTGGGCGAGCAATATAACGTAAAGTGAAAGAGACTATGGGTTCAAGTTCAATTTCATCTCTGTTAGAAAGCGCTCGAGTGAGACCGCCCCTAGCGATGAGAGCTTCTAATACTGCAGCTACCTACTTGCAAAAAATTGTGGTGAGCAAAGGAGCCTTGGGGCAAAAATAATTCCCCATTGACTCACCGATTCGGGACGTTTCGTATCTAATGCTTGATCAAGTGCTTCGACATATCGAAAACTCTTCAAACTTTTGTCAAAATTGTGAAGCTTGCGTCGTTTTTTCTGCTGAGGTTCCGTTGCGAAATCCTGAGCAGTAGGATTCCCGACTAAGGAGCTTCTCATCGCATGTTTCAATGTGCCCCCCATCGGAGTAGCCTTTTTCTTCTTTATCCGTTCATATTTACGTTGTCGAACTGAAAATTTTCCATCCGAATGACCAACAACAAGACGCATATTATCTAAAGAGATTGCTATGGACGTCACAGGAGAACCCACCGTTGACGTATGAATGCACTTCAGCGGATTTAAATCATACACTTTGATAAATCCATCGAGACCTCCCGATAAAAGTCTATATTGCTTATTTTCAGAAGAATTATTGCTGTTGGGACCTGCATCACCCACAATACAAAGTGAAGTTATCGTTTTTGAATGAGACGACACTTTGTACAAAACCTTCCCCGTAGAAACGTCCCATACTTTGAAAATAAAACTTAGTGAATCAAAAATATTTTTCTACCAGAGGAGCTATAAAAATAGTTACCTTTAATATATCTTCCACCAGCGGATGCAACTAAGCCAACCGGGCCCGGTAGAGTTGTTAATGCTTCAACTGGCGCACCATGGTCAAGTACTGCAAGCTCTCGAATATAATCTTTGTCGGCATTCTCGGAAAGATCCCATAATCTAATTGAGTGGTCGTATGATCCACTTATCAGGGTGTTATTCCTTTTGTTGAAAAGCATAGTACGAACAGAATCACCATGTTTCGATAAGGTCAACAGAGGTTTATCATTTCCAAAATCCCAAACACGAATAGCTCCGTCGTCTCCTGCACTTGCAACTTTTCTCAAACCTAACCAAGCAACCGCTCGTACATTATTACTTTTCAATTTGGGTATTGTAAATGACTTGAGAATTGCCCTGGTACCAGTATCGCAAACTCTGAATGAACCCTCTGCCCCTCCAATAAGTAGCAACCTTCCATCGTTTCGATAAGAAAGGCAATATGCTGGGCCTTGCTGAGAGCTTATTTGACGATCTGCCTGAATCGACGAAACACTCAAAGACCCCGTTTTCTTCACAAAAGATCTTTGAATTAATATGGAAGCTCCTTGTCCATACAAAAGAACACGTGGGCCGCTAGCAACGGCAAAATGATTTTTCTGAGAGTTACTACCTTCTCCAGATAGATTTGTTGAAGGATCAAATACAACATTAGATACGATCGTAGAATGTGGTGTCAAAACACCGACACTACTGGTTGAAAAATACTTTTTAGTCGATCCCAACGAAAAATGTTTATCCCACCATCTTGCCTCGTTCACTAAGCCAATGTTTGAAAAGGAAGCTTGGACGGCAGAACTGGTTGGTGCTTTACGAGTCGAAAGATGATGTGATGAATGAAACTCTGCCATCTTATTTATTACCCTCACAAAAGCTTCTCAAATCTCCTAACAACCCCAAATAAATGTTTTCTCAAGTGTTAAAGACTCGACTGTGTATCAGTATCGGCCATCCACCCTGTGTATCACAATGGAAGTGTATTTCCAAAAGAAAATATCGGTACTTGTTGAAACCGATATGAAATGGGTGGTCCTCCCCATTGATGCAGATGCGAACTTTGACGGACAAACTACTGCTTGACCTTGACTCTCGGGCGCACTTGCTCGTACTCGTACATCATCATTCATCATCATTCGGATTTTCAAAGTTTGTTTTCATAAGTTTTGGGTTGAGACGGAATGAAATAATGTCAAATTGTTTGACGTCGGCAAATACCTTTATAGCTTGTGATTTAAAAATTTAATTGCCGTCTGTGTTAATGTTTCGATTGTTTAGAGAACGCACAAAAGAGCTCATTGCTCAAATTTCGAAGGAAGAAATTTCTGGTTCCCTGGGTGACCTTGGCACTTTCATTCCTCTTGTTGTCGCACTTGCCCGTGATCGATTAATTTATCTTGCCCCGGCTTTATTCTTTAGCGGTGTGAGTAATGTTATCACTGGATATGCTTGGGATGTACCAATGTGTGTTCAACCGATGAAGAGTATAGCAGCAGTCGCTCTCGGTGGGGATTTGACAAGAGAAGAAGTTACAGCGGCTGGTATACTTACAGGGGGTTTGATTTTGATTGTTGGTGTAACTGGCTTGATAGAAATTGTGAATAAAATAATACCGTTTTCGGTTGTATCTGGTATGCAAGTTGGACTAGGTTTAAAACTTGCTGGAAAAGGTTGGTCCTTGCCAATTATTTTGAACAGATAACTTCGATTATTTTGGTTCATTTTTTTCTCATACCCTCTTTCTACCTCAAGGAATGAAAGATATTTCAGACCTTCCATGGATAGAAGATCTCGATTGCATACTTCTAGCTATCTCATGTTCGGGATTGTGCCTGTATTGGTTGAGAGAACCAAATTCGTCTTCTTCGAACGATGACTCACAAAGCTTGCCTTCGACAAATTCTGATCAATGCGAGAAAAAACGTAATTTTCTTCATGAGATTTATTTCCGTCGGTCAATGCAAGTAGATGATAAAGATAGAAAGAAAACAGCTGTTGGAATATATCTATTTTTAATTGCAGCGCTATTTGCGACAATTGAATTGATTACAACTAAGAATGAAGAGAAACAATACGAACTACCTTTGAGGTTTTTCGGGGCATCAGTCGCAGTTAACGCGGTTGAAGAAATAGAAGCGAACAACTGGAAAATTGGTTTTCTCGAAGGGGCTTTACCTCAAATACCTTTAACTACGCTCAACTCTGTTATTTCAGTCTGCTGCCTTGCCCATTCGCTGTATCCTGAGAAGAGGAAAAGAAAGGACGGAGAAAATACTGTTCGAGAAAGTGATGCTGTAGTGACTCGCAAGGAAGTTGCTGTAAGTGTTGGTCTAATGAATATTTTTCTCTGCCCTTTCGGTTGCATACCCAATTGTCATGGTGCCGGAGGTCTTGCTGGACAACATTCTTTGGGGGCTCGCGGAGGGCTGAGCGTTGTTTTCCTTGGAGTATGCAAAGTACTCTTATCGGTATTTTTTGGAAAATCAGCCTTGACCCTCTTAGATGCTATGCCTATAGCCGTTTTAGGGGTCATGCTTGCGATAGCTGGTTTAGAACTTGCAACAACAGGTCTGGGAATGCTTGTGAAGCAATGTCAGCCACACCGTTTACGTCAAGAGAGTGTCGTGACTTTGGTTACTGCTGCAGTCATACTTTCCCTTGGAAAAACTCATTACGGCGCAATATCTGGGTGGGTTACTTACCTCATCTACAGTGATGGGATCGAGAAATTTTTTGCATGGTTTTCAGCGTTCAGAATAGAATATTATCGAAAGGACAAAGATGCACCGGAGGGTGAACATCCAGATACGTCATCTGATGGTTCACAATAAGGGACGAAAAGTACTGAGTGCCATTTTTGCATTGAAAAGATCGATATTCGAGCTTTCTTATTTTAGGCACCTATCTTCGTCTTCTTCAAATAAAAATTTATTGAACCCGTGTACAGTTCGGCCTTCCTCGAATCGTTTCACGCTTCTTCATATTCATATAAATTTTATCTTTCTTCCATTATCGATTATTCTATTTTTAGACCGGAGTTTCTTCCATGCGCTCCTACCATAGGTATTTTTGATTGCTTCCTTCCATCATTATTGCCTTAATTTTGGCATTTATGTCAACCAACCCTAACCTATTTTCCTCAGCAACTCTCTTCACTATGAACCAAAGGTTTTTTCCCCATCATACCTCGAACTTTCATTTTCTATTTTCCGTACTTTCACTCATATAGTTTGCGTACAACTAGGGAAGAGTTGTTATAGAAAAAATACATCGCTCAATTTTTAGACTTTTCCTTCTCATCATCAAAAGAAGTGTTAATGTGATATTCAAAATCTTTGAATAAATAATATACCAAGACGGCATTTGATAATCTGATTAAGATGTAGAATTCATTTTGCATGTATTTAGGTACTACCTCTCTCTACTATCATGAATGTATTATCCTTCCTCGAACAGTATATATTGTGGTCACGGTAGCAATACTTGGTGTCTGATGGATCTACTGGTAATTGTCATAACTGGAAGTGACGGGTCGACAAATAGAGCGAACTCTACCGATCTACATCGCCTATGTTAATTACTTAGCAAAAACGTCCCCAATTTTGCCGAAACCAACTTCATGTTCAAGCAAAGTCGACGCCAAAAGGTAATACCGCCGCCTTAAATCCAAACTGTAAGAAGAAGAACAATACATGTATTACGTATTACTAGAATTGCAAGCCAATCAGACATGTATTCTTACAGTTTCGGGGTGCAAACATCATTTATTAAAACTTTTGTGTGAAACAGAACCTGTGGCAACAAGTTTCGTAATGAAGCCAAGCGCCATTATCGTAGCGCTGTTCCATCTCGTCAAGACATCAAGCAGGCTAAGACTATCTTCAAAGCCATACTTTGCGATAGAGGCAAAACGATGCGTGAACTTTATAGAATAGGAGTCGCTTGGGGTCAATTCATTGTAGACTGGTTGTCGCATTGCTCCTGAAACGTTAAGGATCTCTCTCTCTCTCTTTCTCTCTTTCTCTCAAATTCCCTCCTTCGTTCTCTCTTTTTCTGATAGAAATAAGCCGGCTGACGAAAACAACGCGTGTTTCATGTTCCCGTTGCCACTCAATATTCGCATAAGCAAAGATATGCGGGACTCAAGCCTTGGTGAATATCCTCGAAAGAGTGCCGGGGCACATGTATTAATCAATATGACACATTTGTTTCGACTTTGGACGTTCAATTTCCCATTGCGACTCTTTCTATATAAAATAGAGAACCGACTGGTTCCGTTTACAAATCCAAAAAAATGTACAACAACAACATCAACGGTGGAGCGAGAGGTGGTTCATTCTTGCAGTCGGTCGACTTTTATCGACGTGTACCGACGGACTTGACTGAGGTAGGATGGTCATAGGTCGGCGATGCGTGTTCGTCCGTCTAATTTATTTGTTCACGTTACTAACTGGGATTCGACTTTGTGAAATTGAAACAGGCGACCAATCTGGGTGCGATTATGTCCCTATTTTGTATAACGACCATGGCGGTTCTATTTCTATCCGAAACTTATGCGTTCACTCAAACGAGTTTGATTACGAACATTGCGATGGACGATAATCCGGAGGCTCAAATTCGACTGAACTTCAATATAACAATGTTGGACCTTCATTGTGACTTTGTCAGCGTGGACGTCCTGGATTCTTTAGGGACGAACCGTCAAAATATAACGAAGAATATTGAAAAGTGGCAGATAGATGGAGACGGTATGAGGAGAGTGTTCAGTGGGCGCAATCGTGAAGTCCGTGAGCTTGCACACGAGGAACATGAAGAGACGCTTGAACAGTTGCATAGCAATGGAGTTCATGCAATTCCATTGACGAAGGACACCTTTGAAAATTTCGTCAGTGAAAACGATGCAGTCTTCGTTAACTTCTTTGCACCATGGTGTGTTTGGTGCCAACGCCTCCATCCAACTTGGGAGAAATTTGCCGAACAAATGGAATCTGAACGTGTAGATATCAGAGTTGCGACTATAGACTGTATCGCAGAGATGGACTTGTGCCGCAAAGTTGGAATTCGAGCATTTCCTTCTCTTCGTTGGTATGAGGATGGAAGTCATGTACAACCTGACTATAAACAAGATCGAACGGTTTCTGCACTTGCTGGGTTTACTAAGAGGAAGAGAGATATGTCTCAAAAGCATCGGTCCATGCTTGCGGATGGAAAGGTAAGGGGAATAAAAAGCTGACTCTTTTCTAGTTTGTAGAATCTAATTTTTCCTATTTTTTGAGAAGAGATCAAAAAGTCCTGTTCAAGGAAGGCCAGATCACCCTGGTTGTCAGGTTTCTGGGCATTTGATGGTGAATAGGGTCCCCGGAAATTTCCACATCGAAGCAAAATCAAAAAACCACAATTTGAACGCCGCGATGACAAACTTAACTCATGTAGTTAACCATCTATCGTTCGGCGAACCTCTAGAAAATCGATCTCGAAAGGTGAAAAGGGTACTCAATCGAGTTCCGGATGAACACAAAAATTTCAGTCCACTTGACAGCGGATTATTCTCTACGGAAACTTTCCACAACGCGTGGCACCACTATATCAAGGTTGTCAGTACTCACTTAAATATGGGAAATTCTGATTACGACAAAGTGACCACGTACCAGTTTTTGGAGCAGTCCCAGATAGTGCATTACAACGTTGACGATGTTCCGGAAGCTAGATTCTCTTATGACCTTTCACCAATGAGCGTAATCGTTGAGCGAGAAGGACGAAAATGGTACGACTACCTAACATCACTCTTTGCAATCATTGGCGGGACTTTCACAACGTTAGGTTTGATTGATTCAATGTTCTATCGGGTCTTCAAAACCAAGAAACTGTAGGACGCCTTTATGAATTAAAATAATTTAATCTTAAGAGCACATCCATGGATATATCTTTAATCTCATCCTAGGGAGGTTCCTTAACACTCTTCCTTCCCCTTCGTTAACTATCGAAGGTTCGGAATTCGCAAAATTAGAGAAACAAAAGATCTATAGAAGTTAAGATTATATGTATACGAGTTATTACACTGACATTATTGTGCAAGACAATTCGGTTTAACACGTTTTTCCTATTTAGCTCACCACAGATTTCCGTCCCGTGTTCCGAGCCAAAAACAAATTCTTAACCCATTTTCATTAACATCTAAGAAATATTTATATATTGCTTTACCTGGATGGTGATATTGTAAATTGAAGAAGTTGTTCGTCAGGAAAGTAGTCTTTTGGATTCGGCCTATATTCCTGATCAACAAAATATGTTTCGAATGAAACTCGTGCTCCCGCTTCTTCCCACAATACCGCCAACGAACAACCGATAAAATCCGGACTAAATCTCGAGCCTTCTCCGTTTATCTGAAGAGATGCACCAAGCGTCTATAATAATGGATCAAATAACGATTAGAGACTGTGAACAAAACAAGAAAAAGCTACTCACCGCCGGCTGAATTACACTGACGAGTGCGTTTATTGACAACCCAGACTGATAATCATCGTTATCAAACTCGTCGAAAAGAGGTTTAATTGAATTAGAGTTTTCTTTTGATTTAGCTCTGATAGCCTCCTTGTCTCTCTCACCCATATAATATGTCGAAACAAGACCAAAATTTTTAAATGCATCAAGAAGCTCATCTACTGCCAACATCGAATCTGTTGGTCTCATTCTTCCATCTACTTTTTCTAGTTTTGCATGCAATAACCCGTCATTCCGCATTTCCCTCACAAGTTTTCGGCCTACATTTCTAGCAAACTTATCCCTATCAACGAAATTAGGTATTAAGATTGATGCTGTCCGCCAGACAGCATACGACGTCAAATCAAAAAAATATTGATCTGAAATGGAATCTTCTTTTGATGGATACCTGCTTTGAAACGCCCTTCTCGATTTATCCCTATACTCAGTAACTAACGCGCTAATTTTAGTCGATGTCTCACCACTCGATTTAGCTAATTCTTCCCCTATAACACAACTCGAAGAACACTCCTTATCCAGTAGATAAGCTGGGATGGTCATCTTTCTAGCAGGAAGAGGCGGCGGGCCAGCAAGAACACCCTTTGTCTCCTTCCCCTTATTTCCGTTGAAGAGGTCACGTAAATAGTACTCTATATCATACTCCGCAGCACCTTGAACAGCGTGAGCATCCTCGGGAGTCAATCCAGTTCCCACAACGACACAGGCAGCAGTCGATGTAAAGAATGTCCTTCGTCCTTGCAAAGAACTAGATTTCGAATTACTTGGAGTTAGAGCTACTGCCGTCGATGGAAACAATGCTATCGAACACAGAAGAGTGCCAACAGTAATGACAGTTTTCGATAAACAGCAGTATCTGATACCACGTAATAACGGCATGATTTCACGGTTTGTACGAACGGGAATTTCTCTATCACCTGACAAATTGTTGTATTCCTTGCCTCTAACCTGCAGCGACTTTTCTCTTCTACTTACCATTCTATTAGCTGGTTTAATTTTATCTACATGGAACTGATAGGTTTCACTAGTCGAATGATATATACATTATTCCCTATCAATGCAAACGCTTTCCTCCTCCGTCGGGTGTATGATTTTCCCTGACGATGATGTGTGCGCCAAAAATGTGTCAGAAATCAGAGCGTGTCAAATTCATAGAGTTCACAGTATATAACGTTAAAAGCTCATCTTAGACGAATTTCCGTCATCTTCTAAATACATTGCCAAAAAAAATGACATCACAGTCCCGGATACAGTATCCTTACACAAAATCAAGGAAGGATGAGTAAACCTACATATTGTGACTGTCACGTAGGCTACCAGCACACCGCCTTCTACTCTGCGAAAGAGGATACACGTTAAAGAGGTTTCGTGGTTGTGGTAAGGAGGTCGAGCATGTGCAGAAGAAACAAGTAAGTTTCTTTAAAAGAAATTCGAAAGGATGACACTGGTTTTCTTCATGCGGCAGAGACTCTAGCTGCCGTGAGTAAGTTTCCTACCAAGCGAGCTCGTGGTGTGCTGATGAGAACTACGATCAATACAATCTCTGTTATATTATTATCGCCTCCGTGATTTAATGGTACGTATTAACGTCTCTTTACTACCGCTCAGTTTTTTTAAGAACCATGATCAACTCTTCTGAAGAAAAGGGAGCCTCAGCCTTTATCAGTTCCGGTTCAGGTAGGAGGTCCGTAATACTTCATTTGTAGAACTACTAGAAGTCGCTGAGCGACGCTCCTTTCGAGGGCCCGAGTTCCGATGCAACACTCCCGCAATTTTTGCATTATAAATCATTATTTGACACTGCTTCCATTCGCCATCATTATATGCCTGTGTATCGCCTATTCGCGTATTGAGGCACGTCCGACTGCTTTTATTTTAGTGTCCCTTTTTGCTGACTCATTTCGTCTTTGTCATAAAATATTTTTGACTGGAGCGATAATTCATACCAGTACACTTCTCACACCACTTATTTTGAATCAGATCAGTCTTAGCTCTGAACTTTCTATATTCTGCTGATCCAAAAACATATCTATAAAAAATGCCGGCTTCGTCGTGGCAGCGTACATCCTTAAATACAGCCTTATTGTGAAAACAAATAAGATCCAAGCCATTTGACACATAATTGGACGGGATTTTGGTAGTTGGTAGCTGCATTGATAGTTCGACGACCTTCTACCTCGACAGGGAGTGACAAGATATCAGACATGAGCAGGGTTACGCTCAGAAGGGGGCTGTTACAAATGATTATCTACCCGCGACTTAAAGCCAAAAACATGCATTGCAATATTCGAACAGCTAGGTCTAAGCTGACACTCGTTTCCGTACACAAACCATCTGAGAATACATGACTTGTAACAAAGTTAGAGTCGCTAGAACCACTGGCGTTTGCTTAGCGGTTTTCCTTCTCTACCCCTGCTTTCGTTGCGCTTACGATGGCCTTGCTTTGTTTGCACATAATTTAATCGTTCTCTATGGGGACGTGCATTCAAATGTTCCTTCAACTGAGCAGGAGATGTGAACTGCTTTCGGCACAATTTACAATATGACATTTTCTGCTCCTCTTTCACCGCTAATTTGTGAAACTTCGTCTTCTTGTGTTCGAGGTATTCCGCTTCATTATCGAGCTGCTTTGCACACACCCGACAGTAGAAAGGAAGCTTTTCTGATGATCGAGCAACATAATTTTGAAGCATTTCCTTTACTGTCTCTTTTAAACCTTCGCTCACTTCCGTATTTTTAACTTTTCTTTTCTTACGTGAAGGATCCATCTCGTCTTCCATATCGCGATCAACTTTCAATCTTTTACTTTTCTGGCGAAGAGGAAGATAGTTCTGTGGCAAACTTGGTATTCGCTCATCTGCAAGTGTTGACAGAGAAATTACCCTATTATTTTCCTCAGCGTTGAAAGCATCTCCTTCATTATAATTCAAGCTTTCGTCGTCACTATCACTGCTACTCTCTTCACTTTGCGCCAACTCTGCTTCAAGACGCTTTATTTCATCATCGATACTCTTGGTCTTACTGATATGACTGTCATCTTTAGTTTTGTTCATCTTAGCACCATCACGGTAGCGATTTGAATGTATCTTTTTCTGTCGCATCATCTCAGCAAAAGGAATATGCTCCGTTGTCGAGTTGTTGCTATCGTCAGCACTGCTCTTTTTCTTCTCACCTTCCTCAGAATTATAACTACTACCTCGCTCGAAAGAGCTAGGATTCAAAGCATACACGACTCCTTCCTCCTTTGATTTTCTCTCAATAAGCAATCCTTTCGAATACATATGTTTGATCGCAGCCTTGACTTCACCAGACTCACAAACAATTTTCTTCTTCGCCCGTTTTATCAGTTTCTTTCGACCAACTTCTCCATCTTTTAAACTATTAATTAATTCAGCAATAACGTCCGGCGACACCATTTCTCAGTTCGAATGCTAAAACAGTTGGAAAGAATTTTTTACAATATGAAATAAAAAAACTTTTATAGTCATCGAATTATTCATATTCACATGAATAATTCGATGCCAGTACATATGTTATTGAAAAGCCAAATTCCAAATTCCACACACCGAAACGAGGAGATGGGAATGGTTGGATGTCGCTTCTTTTAAAACTCGCAAGCTTACGTCAGCAACACACACAGTACATCATGTAGGTACATATAGACTGTAGACCCCTCTCTAGCTCTAGAGAGAATTGTATTAAATACATGTTGTATCAACTATCAACGCGGACAACGAGGAGGCAAAAAAGGGGGTGAAAGGAAGTGGAACTATCACTGTCACAATATCCAACCTGCTTCAGTCAATCGAAAGTTGGAAGGATTTCAAGCACAGAAGCAACACCATATATACTTAGCCAAACATTTATTATATAATGAGATTTTCATTGAGTATGATGTACACTTTTGGTGCATTCGTTGGTCGAAAAAGTGCATCCGCGTTCTTTCCTTCCTCAAAGTCTGTGACAACATCGTGCTCCAACGTTTTTACTTCCACCAGAGGACGACTCTTTTCTAGTAGTAAGGAGGAGGTAAATCCAGGCAAGGTGGAAGGTACAGATTTGATGATTGTGGAGTATCCGCATCCATCCTTGCGTGCAGAGAATGTGGAGGTGATGGAGGAAGAATTGAAGGATGGTAGTATTTCCAAATTATCGAAGGAAATGTTTAAAATTATGTATGCTGCAGAGGGTGTCGGATTGGCTGCACCGCAGGTGGGAGTGAATAAGCGTTTAATGGTTTATAATCCGACCGGAAACTCAAAGAAGTGGCTCGAAGAGGTTACAATGGTAAACCCTAAAATCGTAACTTACAGCGAGGGTGTGGATAGAGCTACGGAAGGATGCCTATCTTTTCCGAATATGAGCGGCGACGTCACACGAAGCAGGTGGATCAAAGTTGAGGCATTGAATCTTAAAGGTAAAAAAATTAAGAAGAAGTTTACAGATTGGGAGGCACGAGTTTTTCAACATGAATATGACCACTTAGAGGGAACTGTATACATAGATAGGCTTGATGACGACGATAAGAGTAACGTCAAGCCGGTTCTTGAAGAACTCATTGAAAAATTTGGAGACGGCGGGGCATTGTAATTCGTCAAACACCTTAATGAAATTAAAAAGAAATTCGTCGAATAATAAATTTGGAAAAGTTCTAACTTTCCTTTAATTTCTTGGCAAAATGCTCTCTGAGCTCACGAGCCTGCTTCAACCGTTTTGCCCGCACCTTTTGTTGGTCGCTTGGATGTTTTGACGATGGCTTCGCTTTAATAATTTTTTCATTCTCCTCCTCACTCGACGAAGCATAATCGGCAATACAATTTAGTCCGCCAGAAGGAGAAGAATCATCCGATACTGTCGGTGATTGAGGGGCATCGGATTCTATATTAAGTTTCTTACGAAGTATTGACACTTCTTTAGATTTCAGGTACGCATAGAACTTGTGTAGATCATTTTTTTCGAAAAGGAACTGGAAATCGGGATTTTCTGTCTGCTTAGTTTTAAGGATGATTTCAAATTGAGGCGCATTCGCAGATTTTTGTGCAGTCATTGATATTATCTTGTACACTCGTTCGTTATTGGGCTTATAACATTCAAAGATGGGATTGAAATGTATCAAGGATAAAACAAACTTGATACTTCAACACGTACCAAAATCATTCCACTTGGTGTATCGAGAAGCTCAAATGGAGCCGCCTCACCAGTCTTAACATGATCATCTTCTGTATCAAGGAACTGTTCTCGTGGTATCTTCTGATCAGATTCTTCACATTCATTTTCGCAGTGGTGAGGTTTCCAACTGTAATTTTTCTCCGGGAAAAAGCTCGGTAAATCTCGATAGCGCTCAAAATTGATCTCATCTTCTTCATCCAAGACGGCTTCATCACTTGAACGAATGAATGAACCCTCATTCTTCTTCAGCGACGTCTCATCCAAAAGAGTGCGTACGTCATATCGAGACATAAACAAAGGAATTTTCTCATTATCCCGTTGTTCAAGACCGCCATCTTTATTATCTTCGTAATAATTGATCAGATAATGACTCTTGCTGTTAGTGGTGTTGTCAAAATTTCGTGCACCGACTCCATCAACGGAATAAATCGGACACGGATGACCATAAAGTACGAAATCATCCATGGCTTTTCCTGCCCAAATTTTTTCTCTCGATGCTAGTACTTCAAAAGTATATTCTTGTCCCAATTATCATTGAAAAACCAACGGGGATACTACAATCTATGTGAAGCGTACACCAATTAGTGACGCTCTACGTTGGAACTTATTTCTTATCACTTTTCCTTGAAGTTTGAAAACAAAAAACATGAAATATAATCATGAGCTTCGATTTTTCAGCTGTATCGTACCGGTGCCTGGCGCTTATTTTTTGCTAAAATCTACTATTGTAACAGATAGATTAGTCGATGCGTTTAAGTAGCCAAACAATGTCGATCGCCTGCATACCCGGTAACGAAATTCTATTTAACATTAGTACAATAAGTAAACTAATCCATTTTGGGTCAACCAGCAGGAGCATGGTCTCGTGCGCATGGCAAATGCAAGAGAAAGCCTACAAATTTTGTCCGAAACAGCGCCGATTCGTACATGGTCATAGGTTCTTATTTCAAAATGAGCTTCCCAATACATTTTATATATTTTTGATATCGGTATATGCTTATTATTTATTATTTATTAATACCTCTAAAATAACTCATAAGTTGATGCACCAACGTAAGAAAAAGAAAAGTTTAAATACCTGTCATTTCGAAATTTTATTCGTAACGCAAAAACCTATCCTCTTTTTGGACCCTGATATATTTTGTTGTTGCTGCAGCTGCATTCGTGTTTGGAGCTTAAAAGTGGGCATACAGTTTAATCATATTATAACTTTGGATCCTTGATATCTTGCAGAGTAAATACGGCTGGGCTAGGTAAAGCCTAAGCGTTCTCTTTTTTCCATAATTTATATACAAAAAGCCCTAAACTTGAAAACAACAAGTAAAATTGAGGGGGCATCATGAAGAAGCAAAATCGATACGCAAAAGCCGACGATAAGGCTTCGTATCCGGATAGGTCGCTAACCTTGGCTTCAATGACTGACGATGAATCGTCTTCCAACAACAGCATATCTGAATTACCTGAGCTTTATGCCCAACTGAAGCGGATTCAGTCCTCGAAGGGTCTCATTAATCATGCCCAACGAGCCGATCTACTATCTCGCATAGGACGAGTGCATAGAGAGAGAGACGAGATAACAAACGCAATGGATGCACATTTGGAAGCAATGGAAATATACAAGGGATTATATGGAGGAGAAGAAAATCATTTTGTGGCAAGGACTTTGCGTGATATCGGTGATGTGCACTTTGAGTCTGGAGATCTTTCTCAGGCAGTTGATTCATATATGGACTCATTGAAACTTACACGCATGTTGCAGTCAAGTGGAGGTGTGAAGGATGATGGAAGTATAAGGACGGACACAGTAGACGATGAATGTTATAGCTTGGATATCGGTATTACATTAATGAAAATGGGCAGTGTTGCAAGAAAACAAAATGATCCTGATATTGCTTTGCCATCGTTGCTATTATCTTTGGAAGAATTTAAACGAATTTCTAAATCAAAATCATCTGAGCATGTCCAAGACCTATACGAACAGGTTGGAGACGTATACAATGTTGACTTTTCAAGCTATCGAGAGGCAAAGGAAAGTTACAAGGAATCCCGTAGAATTAGCGCTGGGTCCGATTTTCTAAAATGCTGGTCATTGGATGATAAAATTGGTCTTATGAATGTAAGACTTGGTGAACGGAAAGAAGCGAAAAGCCTATTTCTTAATACTTTGAGAGCAAGAGAAAAGCATTTTGGTAAGGGAAGCCTTGACGTTTCAAGGACGAAAATTTTACTTGCAAGATTATTCCTCGCTGAAAGTGAATACCGGAAATCGATGGACATGGCATTGTCGGCCCTGACCGTGCAGAAGGAAAATTTGAGAAATAATGACAAAGGCAATGTTGAACTGGCGCAAACTTTGAATTTAATTGGCGATTTGCATTTTTACCAGAAGGAGTATAACTTTGCCATGTCTGCATATACTGATGCTCTGAACTTGAAAGAGAAATGCGACAAGGAACACTTTATAATTCGTAAAGAATGCGCAAAAACTCTTACTTGTATTGCGAAAGTACATTATGTTAAAGATAATTTTGGCGATGCAATAGATATTCTTGAGGAAGCACGTCATTTCCAAGAAGGAGTCCTTGATAGCAACCATTTTGATAATGGAAAACTTTTGCATCTTCTTGGAAGCATAAAACAAAGATTAGATCCACCTTCTTTGGAAGAGGCTATGGGTCATCACATCGAAGCCTTATCCATTTTGAAGGGTCAATCGGGAACCAACAATGTCGATGTTGCTTGTATACTCTTTGACATGGGAGAGATTCATCGACGATGGGGTGACGAAAAGGAAGCGCTAACTGTTTTGACTGAGGCACGTAGACTGCAAGAGAATCATGTGAAAGTGTCGGGTCAGAGTAATTCAACAGATCTTGCGCAAACATTATCCGCTATAGCAAGATTACATGAAAGAGTTGGAGACAAAGAATTGGCAATATCAACATATAGATCTTCACTAGACGCCTACCGAGCAGCTGGATTCGATGGAGACAACCCAGGCCTACGATTAGTTGTCGAAGAATTATCGAAGCTCGACGATTCAATTGAAACTCAAATAGTGTCTTCAACTCTTTTGTGGACAGGTATCCTTGTACCCGACAGAAAGTATTATGATGGTACAGTAGTTTTGGACGCCGTTTCTTATATGCATTCGTCTTTATTTGGTCCTTGTTTGAATGAAGACAGGGACGCATAGGAGATCGCTATAATTTAATTTGATTTGACATCTACGTCTTAAGTGTGATGTCTCCTCGATTTTTTTTCGATGTCGTAAGATTTTTATGGTGCATCCATGTATATTTGGTGCTTAGGCCAATTTATTTCTGGTATGGGGCCACATGTTAATACAGGTGAATGGCGACATTAATTCAGTAATTTGAGCATAATTTTTTAACTGTTATTTTAAATGTTAACATCTTCTCTTGTATCAGGAAGTCGCAGTATTCAGACCTCGTCCCGTTCATCAAATATTATTGGTTGCTTTTATTAACGTGAATAAATTTGTCCGTAAACAGCCAAGAATGTGTGCTAAAATTAAGAGTAGATTTCATAAACAAGTACTTGATATTCTTACTTGCAATAGATATCAACATATAAACTTGCTATGAAACTTTTGATAAAGATTTCAGCCAAAGATATTATCCTTGTACGTCATGATCAGTCAATGGGAATTTCATGTTACACTTTCGAAGAATTGTTTTCTTGGTAAGCAATATTCGGATTATTATGACGGAACCACGGATTATCGAGATTACAAAATCCAATATTCTAGTAAAGAGAAGTTTGGTCATACCGTCGATACAAGGCTTTTGAAACTAGGTTTTCAACAATAACGCCGTCATGTATTCTTAGTTGAATGTCCGAAGGTAAGAAAATTAGATTTGCTCGATGTCAACATTTTCCTTCAGAATTTTTCATTACTTCTATTTTGTGTACAGCCGAGTTCAACTGACTTTGATGCAAGCAATTCTGAAAATCTGAAGGGAACTTCACTTGCTGCGAATGATACTTTGAATTAGGTTAAGGAAGAAGTGCTCGTTATTACGATCTAAATGAGAACGCAACGAAAATTCAGGATAACTGACGATACCATATAATTCAAGTACAGCCCTAATCATAATCTACTAGAAATTTAAGGGTATGTCATGTTTGCCAAAGGAAAGCTGATTATAAATGAAATTAATGTAGAGTACACAACTATAAAGGTAGTCGTGCATTTATGCATAGATTCCTTACCTGTTGTCTATAACTTGAAACGCTCAATACAGAAAGCTTTATTTAGAATATTCAAAATAATAAATAACATTATCTATCTAAAGGGTATAGCCTTTCCACTTGAATTCAGCCCAATTCTACCCCAGTAAAGCACCGGATATGTCGCAGGATTCAAATCGAGATAATGATAAAGACAGCATTCTCATATCTCATATCAATTCTCAATAAATGAATTGCAAAACATTTTTCTCTCCTGAAATTACTGCTCATTTCCAACCTGATCCATGATATCTTCTAGTACTTTATGTAACCTCCAAATCAAAACCAACCATATAATCATCCTTATTTCACCCTCATCGTATAAAAAGCGTGTGGATCGCTACAGCCAAACATGCACCGCTTACAAAAGGCGACAGCCTTTCTCCAATTCGACTCATCTTCCAACAAAATCCCAATACCCCATCATGAGAAGGACCAGCTGTTTGGTGCATGGATGCTGTTGGGTCACTCGATGAATTTTGCGGCTGTTTTGGTTGGCCATCAAATATCGTCGGGCGTAATTCTCTTATGTAAGTACATGTGCAAATGAAGAAAAGAAATACGGTGATGAGACTTGAGAAATCAAAAATAGCACTCATGTTTCACGTCTTGATAACCTTTCTGTGAATGCAATCAGTAATCAGTCGATTGTTAATGCTGGTTGCTGATTATTCTTGTTCTGCCCTATTGTTTTTTGTTAGTGCTATCGGCAACTCTAATCTGTCTACCTTTTCTTCAATCCTTTTCTGGTAACGAAAAAGATAATTTAGCGATTTTGCGAGAAAAACAAACCAACCGCGAACGGCGAGCGCAAGAATTGTGCAAAACGAAACAACTATCTATTTTCACAAACGTGACGCTCTCCTTTTTTCCCCAAGCTAATAACAAACGCAGGACGATCGGTTCGATATTCATGGTGAGTAGTTTGGTGTTTTTGTCATCTAACATAGTTTTGGTGTGATTCGGGCTGCGGCCGAGATAAAATACCTTGATTGAGTTTCCCTCTGAAAGTTTTCTGTTGAGTATACTAGACTCTCTTGGCAACCGAAGGGATGAAAGTTTTATCTATCAGAAAGGATATACGAAAGGTAGTAGGTCAAACTTTCATCCCTTCAATTGCCCAATACATACTCAACAGAAATCTTTCCGAGAGAAACTCAATCCTCTGATGGAATCCTAGATCAAATCACGGCATTTCTCTCGAATCACACCAAAACAGTGGTGCATGATAGAAACACCAAACTACCCACCATGTGTATCGAACCGTTCGTCCAATCATCACTTTTGCCAGCTGTAACTAAACAAAACAGCAAGAGCTTCTCGACGCTCACTGTCGCCTTGGTCGCCCTTCATAGCATCTCATGATAAACAAGGCGGTACAATTCGAAACAAATGTTGCTAAATATTGAGTTAAGAGTAACGTTATGATAATCTACTTAAAAGTGTCATAAGTCGTGAGTTGTGAGTTAGGAGTCACTGATATCACACCTACAGGAAAACTCTTGATTCTTTACAGATTAAGCTATGGTTTTCAAAAACATTATCGGAATATCGCGACGAATGAGTAAAATGTTAAAGAAAGCACACTCGTCACGCCACAGTATCAAGTTTTAGATATTTACGCATATAGAGTAACAAACAACGTTAAGAAAGCATGGATTCAAAAAGTTAGGGGCTAAAATTTAAGAGTTACTCCGTGAAAGATCGATATCTTTCATATGTTTTAGCAGCTGTGATCCTTGCTTAAATTCAAAATCCTTTCCTGCACACTTCGCATTGAAGGATATTAATTCACGTTCAAAATAAACATCGAACATCTCCACCCAGAATTGACTAATAGGATAGGATGAGGCTCGACGGCTTCTTCGGTTTCGTGATGGTATCACGCATTAAACATTTCGTAAAAATAAAACTTTTGGGTAGGAACACATAGCGCTCATTCTAACCAATGTAACTCGTATTTTCCTTTATGACTCTTTCTTTTCTGGTTATCTTGAGTGAGACGACTCCGCTCTCCCTGTTTCTGTATATTTCTAACCATTTTCAGGAACGTTTTCGCGGGAAAAATAAACCTTAGCGTTCTCTGCGCATAAAATGTGATGTACCGGTATTTGTTTTTAGGATATGAGGTGGTGCTCACCGTGGCACTGCCGTTTGAAAACGATGAATGTAATAGGTATCATTTTCTAAGCCAATTATCGATTGACAAATGTTTATATTAGAGTATGTGTCATTCATTTTGCGTCCGTTATGACATGATATTTTTAATCTCATTCTTGTTAATTGCAATGAAGGTTTTGCTTTTCTCGATGGACATGGCACAGAGCGTGATTACTTTGTTTCTTCCTCTAACTTAAGGAAAAAGCATAACGCTATTGCATACCACCGAATTATAGAACCAATGGCAGCTGAAATGTTGAATTGAGATACATAAAGGGTGAGCACAATTTGGCTGGCCCTCGTAAAGGCTACATCAGGGGTATTACAAATTTCGAAATAGATATTTCCTGAAGTCCGTACAGGAAAGTGGGGAGTGGGGAGTACTATTGTCAAATTTTGAAATGTCAAAATGTTGTCTGGAAGAAAACAGGAACAGGATACAGGATAGGAAGGTTTTTCTTGCTTGGGGCCTCGAGTAGAAAAATACATCTACATATCCGTTCGACTACGTCAGCCCTTGTTCTGGATCGCTCTAACAAGTTTTTCTCGTTCGTTGTTCTGGTTCGCTCGAACAAGTTTTTCTCGTTCGTGGGTTCTCTAAATGTGTGTATATACACTACCGGTATTTTTGTTCTGAATACCGGTATGTTGCTCAGAATGCGTATGATGTCGACTTAGTGAATTAGACACAATCGCAATTTTGAAAGAGTCCACGTCATGCATAGTTGATTTCATAATCAATCACGTACATGTACGCAATCTCCGTTGCCTTTTTGTGAGGTGTTCTTCGTACATTTGTGCGTTAATCTTGGCTCAAAGCGTTGTAATGGCCATCAGATTCGTGACATTGGACAGGGTGAACAAAACTCGTCTTTTGTTCTTTTGCGCCTTGTTTTCATTCATTTTCTGTTTCTCTCCCTACCGGTAGATTGAGATTGTATTAATCATCCGTTTATATGAAGTGATATACCTTACAAACTAACTATATTCGAGCGAAGATGAGTTCGAGTTTGAAATACCGCCCCTTATTCAATCTTTGTAACGACATGGATTGGAATGGTGTATTGAAATATGTTCAAGAAAACCCACGGCATGTC
>Ga0115008_10000074_pt1 | contig 55760 bp, 63 predicted proteins | sample FraStrMetagenome_FD_87164 | JGI IMG/M metagenome (GOLD analysis project Ga0115008, IMG submission 87164) | Marine eukaryotic phytoplankton communities from Arctic Ocean - Fram Strait ARC3M Metagenome | ecosystem: Environmental > Aquatic > Marine > Oceanic | place: Fram Strait | collected... | reverse complement strand
CGTGCAGTTTAGGACGGGTCTAATTATGTCCATTCATTGAAATTATATGATGCTATTTAATGATTCCTTCAATGTTTATAGTTGTTTTGACATGATTTATTTTTATTCTTTTTTTTTGAATTTTTTCAATTTCCGCTCATAAACCATAATAATATATCATAATTATATCATTTAACTGATACAATGTTATGTTTTAATGAGATTTGATTTTTGAAAAACATACCGTAAAAATTAAAAATATTTTTAATTTTCGCGCTTTTATTAAATTTAGTTTTAATAAAACCGTTTTTACGTTTTTTCAAAGAGTTTTTAAATTTTTTATTTCTATCCGTAAATTTATTTTTTTAATACAATTACATGCGCACGCATTTTTTATGGTTTCAATGTTAATAAATTTCTGTAAATTTTATTAACATTTTCAAGTTCTTTATTTTTTAACATTAAATCATCAACATTTTTGCAATATTTTTCAATTATGTCATTCAATGAACAATTAATATTAATTGTATTATTATGTAATTTTTTTTGTTCATGTGATTGTATTTTTACGTCATCGAGTTCTGTTTGCATATCATATAATTGGGTTTTTAATTGTTTTTTTTCTACATCGTTAATCATTATTTGTCTCGTTTTACTTATTTCATCTTTTAACATTTTAATATGTTCATCTTTTTCTTTTATGGTATCGTTTAATTGTTGATTTATTTCTTTTTGGTTTTTTTGTTGTATTATCGCATCATTATATTCGATTAATTTCCCTGAATCATACAATGAACTATATTTTGTAAAATTTTCATAATAATGTTGTGATAATGTACACACGTTATCTAAAAAATGACTAAGTGATAAAATATGTTCGGGAACAAAACGATTATCATGTCCTTGGTATTCAATATATGATAATGATTTTATTACATCAACTAAAATATTTGGCAAAGGTTGCGCGCTATTGATTTTTTTATTTATTTTAAGACCGTCATATGTTCCAACATTTCTTGCTCTAAAAAAATGACCACCACCAGGATTATGGTAAGAATTATTTTTTTGCGTAATCTCGTGTGAAATACCATAATTATCAATAACATAATATGTATCGTCTTGATCATCCACGTACATATCATTTTTATCTCTGCGTTTGAAATATTTCCTTTCGCAACATATGTGAATAAAATATTTATTTTGAATGTTTGGAAGAGTAATAGTGGTGTCTTCGGAAGGCAGTAGTTTTAACTGATTTTTTGGACACCATTTCATGGGTTTGCATTTCAACTTAGAAATTTTACCTTGTATGTATTCTTTTTCTTTTTCTGTTTTTTTCTTTTCTTTTTCCTTCGTCAATGTGTTGAATAAAATTGTTTTGTTAAGTTCCATTTCAATGTGTGTAATTTTTCCATATTCACTAATATAATTATTCTCATTTAATTTTGTTGATATATTTTGTTTGTGTTCGTGCAATATTTTTTCATAATGTTCATTTAATTGTTTATTTAATTTATCAACTGTATTTTTTATTTCTAATGGTACTTCTGACATTTGTGTGAGTTATGGTTAATTAATTAAATATTTGTGTAATATATATACTTATTTTATACATTACAAACGTTATTTTTTATTTTTTTTTCAATTTTATTTTGTCATCACAATTATGACATATCAATGCATAGCTACAATTAGTATTATTGCAATTAATTGACGTTTTAGACTCAGCACATTTATTTTCTTGTTTTTTGCAACAATTTAATTCATGATTTTATTACGCGCTTTCGTGTGTTTTTACGTGGTTATATAAAATTTATATATCCATCTTATCACTTTTTATTTCTGTTCACATTGTTAGTAAGCGTAGCTAAATTTTATTACTTATCTTATTGCTTTTTTAATACATCATTTTTTTTATTAGAGAGAGTGGAATAATTTTAGTTGAAGATTATCCAGAGTATTTATTTTTCCGTTAACTAACCATGATTTTTTGATTTTTGCATAATTTTTGTGCATTGTTGTAATTAAATTTTATTACTTTTTAATAATAAAATAATATATTTAACTCAAGTAATCCATTATATTTTTACTTTTGTGTTGTTTTTTAGCCGATATTTTTACATCGTCTTTATTATTTTCGGTGTAATCCATTATGCTTTTCCCGTGCGATGTCGTTTTATGTTGTTTTTTGGTTAATAATTTTGCGCCAACATTATCGTCAAGTTGTTCATCATATATTACATTATTTATTTGTTTATCACATGTTTCATTATTTTGTTCACTTAATAAATTTTCTGTCTGTTTACAATGTTCATCGTTATTTTGTTCATTTGATGCATTATCCGTTTGTTCATTTGATGCATTATCCGTTTGTTCATTTGATGCATTATCCATTTGTTCATCACAAATATTTTTATGCAACCCATATTTTTCAATAAAATCATTCATATTCATGGTTCCCATGCTCGAATTGCAGTTTTGACATATTGGCTTTAAATTATTCACGTTCACTTCACCACCATTTTTTTCTGAAATAACATGTCCCGCATGAAAACTCATTTGATTTATGTCAGATAATTTACAACAATAACATTTTGCTTCGCCTTTTTTTATTCCAATATATTTATTCCACACTTGACGCTTTACTGGAGATGGTATTTTGGCTTTTTTGTACGGTTCGTGTTTATCTTTTGTCACATTATTTTCTGTTTTATTTAAGACAACATTATTTTTTTCGTCCATTGCTATTTTCATTGAATCGTGTGTGGTGTTTAAAATAGTCGATATATTTGAATGTATTTTTTGTGTTTTTTTTATTCCTTTTTCATAAACATCCTTTTCTGCGATAATTGTGCATTTATTTTTAGATCTGCTCATTGCGGTGTAAATTAAATTCCAATTTACGTTATACATATCATTTCTCGTAATTATTACATACACATTGTCGGCTTCTGAACCTTGGTATTTATGAACAGTATTTAAGTATGATAATGACACATATTTATTTATAATAGATTTATCAATTAATATGTCGTCATTTTTTTGTGTTGTAATTGTGTATTTAAAATTTTCATATTTTGATATTTTTCCAACTGTTCCATTAAAAATATCATATTCACTTTTCAACAAAATGTCATTTATAATGACATTGCCGTGTATACAAATGTGTTCATCGTGTTCGACTGTGATTCCATTTTTTGTGCATAACGAACAATCAGTTTTTTCTTCACAAATTTCAATATAATCGTCCTCACTTTTAATATATACATTTTTTTTTGTCATAACAAAATCGCCCACATTAAATTTATCATATGTTGCATTATTATTTACTATTTCTTTAACATGTTGTTGAAAAAAATTTATGTTGCTGTGAGTGGGCGTTATTATAATTGTGTTATCAAAAAAATTTTTTTTATGTGATTCATTAAGTTGTTTATCATGTGTAGATTTATCATTTATTAATCTGTTATTTAATTCATGTTTGCAATGTTCTAACGTATTACATTTAACAAACTTAAAAATATTATCGTCAAACAAATCATAATTTATTTTTTTTTTGTTTTCTCTGAAATCTTTCACATGTTCTGAAATTTTTTTGTCACCATTATTTGTGTTGGTTTTTCCTCTCTTTATTTCAGTTAGATTTACAACATTTATAATTTGTGAATTTATTAGCTCATTAAAAGGATGACCATATCCAATTGGTCCTATTTGTTCAACGTCGCCCATAAATACAATTCTTTGATGTTTATCTATTGTCTGTAAAAAATCAATCAATAACTCGTTTGACATCATCGAAGATTCATCAATTATGATTATGTCTGGAATAATGAAATCACTATATTCATGATGTTTCGTGTTATGTTTATGTATGTATCTATGTATGGTGTATGTGTCACCTTCCGCAATTGCATCATTGTCAATATCATCTTTAAGTTTTGACACTATTTTACCAGTTGGACCCAAGAGGGCAACTTTTAGTTTAGGATTATTGTCTTTATGTGACGCCATCTGTGCAATATGTTTTGCCACATATGATTTACCGACGCCTGGAAATCCAGTTATTATTGACACATTATGTTCAAATACATTATATATACATTTCTTTTGTGTCGATGATAAATCATTATTATTTTCGATAACGAAATCACTCACGTTATCCAATATATTTTTATTTTGATTCATATGTTCCAACATTATTTGAGATATTTTTTCTTCTTCTTCATATATGTGTTTTATTGATAAATTGTTATTGTTGACGACAATTAATTTTTTTTTTTCAAGTTCTTCAACGACACGTGATAAATTTTTCATACCAATTATATTTTTTATGGGCACATATGTATGTCCCTTATTTCTTAATTCGTTGTGTATACAATATAACACGTCAATTTGATGTATTTCCATAGGTGTCAATGACATTTTTGTACAAATTTTATTTAAATCTTTTTTTTTCATAATATTGACCAATTCATACAAAATATTTTTAACATGACAATTTTCAAGCACGCAATCTCGCACATTAACATTGTCAAGACACTTATAAATATTATTTAATTGGCTTTTGTTTAAAATTATGTCATATGAATTAAAAAAATGATATTGTATGTGTACTTTGTATTCAAAATTATTTTCTATGTTTTTTTTCTTTAAATGCTCATTTATTAATTTTGTCAATAACAAATATTGAGCATCTAATTTTTTGTCTGGAGCATTTTTAGGAATTTCATGTTGTTTCCACAATTTATCTTTCATTTTTTGAACATATTTTTTTATTGTAGTCTTAGTTATGTTTAATCTGGTATCTTTTTGTAATTTCAATAATATTGTGTGTATTTTTGATATACATGTGTCTTCATTTTCAGGAAGACTTATATTTATCATAATATTTGTATCGTAATCACATTCTGTGTTTTGTTTTTTTACACAATTCATGCACTTCACAATGTCATTTATTTCTGGAGCTGAATATGAATTTCCAAATATTGTGTGCTCTTCAAAATTACTTCCGATTACTTTAATAATCATTCTGTAATAATCATTCCAATCTTCATTTTCTACATCTTCAGTATCGTCAGCATGTATTTTTTGTTGATAAAATACTCTGTCAATATATCCATGTATTTCTTTGTTGTTCATTTAAATTATTATTTGTTTAAAACATTATTTTATGCGTTTGCACAAAGATATTCAATTTTTTGTAACAAATATACACAAAAGTATCAAATGTGTCAAGAAATATTATTGCCATCAATTATCTATTTTGTTATTGGATTTCAACTAATCCGTTCAAATGAATATTTGAATCGATAATCTTCATAAATTAATTTGTTGACGTTTAACTTTATAGTTGATATATATCGTGACACATTGTTATATACATGAACGCCATAATATTTTATGTGTGTTTATTCTGAAATTGTGATTTTTTTGTTTTTTCGTCGTATTTTGAAAATATCATATCGCACCTTATTACTTTTATGTTTTTTTTTGTGATTTTTTGTGATTTTTTGTGATTTTAGTTTTTTATTATTTTAATTATATCACCTTATTACTTTTATATTTACAACATTTTATTTTTTGTTACTTTTTTCAAAGAGAGAGTAGAATAATTTTATCCAAAGACTATCTAGAGAATTTATTTTTCCGTTAACGAACCGCGATTTTTCTGATTTTTACGTGATTTTTGTTATTTTATAAATTAATTTGTGTCATTAATATTGTTATTTATTGAACGTTACGACTTTTATCATTAAACTTCATTATACGTACAGTTTGGGACGGGTCTAATTATGTCCATTCATTGAAATTATATGATGCTATTTAATGATTCCTTCAATGTTTATAGTTGTTTTGACATGATTTATTTTTATTCTTTTTTTTGAATTTTTCAATTTTCGCTCATAAACCATAATAATATGTCATAATTATATCATTTAACTGATACAATGTTATGTTTTAATGATATTTGATTTTTGAAAAACAGACCGTTTTTACGTTTTTTCAAAGAGTTTTTTAAATTTTTTATTTGTGAATTAATTAAATGTAAGTTATTTATTTATTAGTTGACTTCATTATTTACATAATATATGTTTATTGTTATTTATTATATGTGCATCGATTCGGGTGCTATATAAATTAATTATTTTGTTCTTCTGTAATTACCTTTTTTTTCTTTTTCTTTTTAAGTTTAGTCATGACTTGTTCATCATCAGAATCATTTGTTTGTTCCATAATTACTTTCTTTTTAGGTTTAGATATAATTTGTGCATTATGTTTGTCATTAAAGTCATTATAGTCTTCAACAATTTTTTTTTTCTTTTTTGGTTTTACTACAACTTGTACATCAGGTTTAACTTTAATTTTATTTTGTGCGCTAGGTTCGTTATCAACTTGTGCGTTATGTTCGTCATTAACTTGTGTGTTATGTTCGTTATTAACTTGTGTGTTATGTTCATTTTCTGAATCATCATCTGATTCGGTTGTTTGAATACCATTTTGTTTGTTTTTTAAATATTTATCTAATTTTTTTTTAACATATTTATTTTCGGATAATTTTTTATAGTCGGCACACGAATCATCAATAATTTTGGTCTGTTGACGGATGAACCATTTGTTGACGTCATATGAATCAATTTGTTCTTTTGCGCACGGTGTTCTTTTATGAACGTCGCAAAATCTGAATAATAATGCGCACGCATCGTCCCATTCTAAATTATTTTTTTTGATTTTATTTTTTGATTTATCATTTGATTCGTCAATGTTTAAAGTTGTTTTGATTGCGTTATTAATAAAATCGCTTATTTCTTCAGTTCTTTTTTCTATTTCTTCAACGTTCCATTTATCACATTCTTTTGCTATTTTTTGCGTTATTTTTAAATTTGACTTTTCATATTCTGGTCTCTTTAATTTGTAATCTTTATTTTGTAATGACCTATTGCCTTTTTGGCGATTATCACTATTATGACTTTCTAACAGTGTCATATTTCCAATTTTATGTCTTTCTTTTATTAAATTGTCAGATTTTGGAGTTATATGTTCGACATCATATTTAGACATGTTAAGATGTTTGCCATTCGGACTATTTTTTATTTCATAATATAACAACATTATTCTTGGAATTTTATTATTTGTAAAATTTCCTTTTAATTTTTCTGCAAAATTTGTGTATTGTGTTTTTGTTAATAAAATGTCGGTGATTAAAATTTTTACATTATTTATAATTATGTCAAAATTTTCACGCGTTTTTTCTTTGTTAAAAACATCATTGCTGAAATCAACATAATGCTTTTTAGAATTTGCGAAACTTCTGATGCCAAATGATGAATGTAATTGATAGCATACTAAAATTTCTAGAAAATCAGTAAATTTTTTATCAAAATCATTTATGCCGTTAAATTTTTTGTATACGGGTGTTATCAGATATTGAAATACATCAAACACTGGATCTAAAATTAATATCTGTCCGTGCGGATTTTTTATGATATGTTCTACGGAGTCTTTTAATATTTGTCTTGTTTTTTCAATTTTGTTGTAATTTTGTTCAAATTCATCTTTTTTAGTGAAAATGTTTTCGCATGTTTTTATCATGTTATCATTAATTTTATATTCTTCGGCTGTTGCTGCAAATAATAATTTTATATAATATTCTTTATTTTTTGTGAACATAATTAGCTCGTTATTTTTAGTTATGTCTGCAAGTTTTTCATAGTATTCTTTTTTTTTATTGTCAGGAAGTTCTCTTATTATGGTATTACGAATTATGTCAATGTTTTCTAATTTTTTTCCGCGATTATTCAACAAATCAAAAATTATCGTTGCACATTCTATATCTTTACATATATATTCATCGTGAAGAATTTCGCCCTGAAAATACTTCATGAAGTCAATAAATTCTACACTTTTATTATTATACACATCGTCGTAAAATTTGTCTTTTACGTGAGCATAAAACATATCATACGCATTTAACATTTCCATTTTCATTTCTTCTTTTATGTCTTTGTCGTGCACGGTTTTTATATCATGTACGTCATAAACATCACGATATTGTTTAATTTTTTTATGCATACAGTCACGGCGCACATGTTTTAACATTTTTATTTCATCTTTGTATTTTAGTTTACATCCTTTGCAATAAAATATTGTATCTTTATGGTCACACGAATTATTTGCGTCCATACCATGTGCGTTATTTTTTGTTTTAACGTTGTCGTTGCAATCGTTGTTAATATTTTCGTGACATATATTATCATCATTACATTTATCGTCCGCGTAATCATCATATGCATCGTCGTTTGACGTGCCGTAACAGTTACGAATATTATGAATCCTTCCGTTAAATATAAGTTTAAGTAAAGCATTATCTTCTGAATTAACAGACATTATTTTTGGTATCTTTAGTTTGTCATTTTCAAACGTTTTTTTTTCGGTGGGCGAATAGCTATATTTTTTTTTAAATATGTAGTCATCAATTTCCTCTATAATATTATCAATTGGCGATGTATCAACATCTGCATTTAACATATCTTTTTGTGTTTCTTTTGAAAATTTACATATTGCCGATAATAATAGATACAACGATATAAATCTTTGCTGTCCGTCCCATATTGTTACTCTTGATTTTGATGCGCCTATATTTTCTCTTAAAAAATATAATGTTCCAAATGTTATGAATTTTTTTTTTCCAGTGTATGCTTCTCTAATATCCTTTATGAATTGATTAATATTTTTATCATTCCATACGTAGCCTCTTTGATTATAAGGAATTTCATATCCATCCATACTGTTCCATAAATCCGAATTTGATTTTTTTGGAATTATGTCATATTGGCTGCTGTAATCTATGCGTTGCGATATAGGCATAATTGTTCGATTAATGTGTAATTTATATATAATTTGCACATTATTTAATAAAATTATTAATAATTATTTCAATTTTTTTAACCGCGCAATAAATATAGTTCACTATGATGTAATTAATTTCGCTACATATTGCACAAATTGTTATTATTAGGTGTATCGCAATTATAGAACGACGCGAAAAAATATAATATGTCGCTTTGTATAACTTTATTAACGGTTCTATGACACGGATATTATAAATAAAATTTGTTGGTGAATTGTTTTTGTTCCTCTAAATATTTGCAATATGTACTATATTTTTCATAACATTGTCTCGAATATTGTTTCTCGCCAAGATTATTTAAATCACATTGTGCATTGACGAATAGAACAAATTTGTCATGCTAATAAATTATGCAAATATTTATAATTTATTATTTTTTTATCTATTTCCATTATATCAATAAATTGTTCTAGTTCACCCAATGTTTTCACGTCAAACATGTCGAAAAATATTTTTTTCCAGTATTCGCAAGAAGATTGAATTATTTCTATGGGCACAACGTACGATATATTATGCATAGATGTGTATTTATTCATCATTATTTTTGCAAAATTATAATTTTTAACTCGGGTATTTATTAAATTAATGTAATGAACATCCTTATTTTTATTATAAAATTTATTTATACACATGTAACCAACTATATATTCGCCATTTTTTTTTAAAATATTAAATTGTTTGTCATCTAAAATATCATTCCATTTTGTGGCGTGATCGTTATATTCCATTGTGTTTGTTGTTGCAATGATGACATATAAATTTGATAATTCGTTCAGTAAAAAACATTTATTTGGTTCGTTGTGTATAAATTCGTGTATAAATTCGAGCGTTGTATCATAATGCGGACTTACATCGCCAAGTTTACCAAAATATGCGTCTTTAATTATTGATTTATTTTCGATGTCAACGCTTTTCATAGTATTTTTTTGTAATTGTTTTATGTTTGACTTAAAACAATCAAATAAATAAATAATTTCAATTTTTTAGTTATGAATTTTATGCGCTGTCTGATATTTTATTATTCAATGCAAGTCCAGTATTTGGGCTTGTATCGTGATCATCAAACCATTTTTCGATAGCTTTTTTTTTCATATGTGTGTCCGTCACATGTTATTACTGGATGCACCATTTTTTCGCATGTTATTGAACATAATATATTAAAATTTGTTTTAAAATTATTTTAAATTATTATGCATTGAATTTGAATTGAACGGTTTATAAATCCACATTTTTCATAGAAAATATTTAACGATGTAATATTTTGTGTATTTTTGCGCCTTGTTGTTTGCTTTTTACATTATTGGAAACCCATTTGATGATACTTAATTATTTGCGACATAAAGGACATTTTTTAAGGTTGGGTTTATTTTCACTTTCACCATCATAATCATCGTCAGTTTCGCTGTCATTGTCGTCTTCACTTTCAGCGTCATGCGTTTCTTCATCAACATATCCATACATTGTTTTAAAACATTCAATGCAAACCATATGTTCACAATTTGGAAATGATATTCCTTTTTTTTGTTTCTAAACACACCGGACAATCAACATCATCACTTACATTTAATGTTCCTTTGCCCGTATGATAGTCTGTTCCATCATTATGTTTTCCCCAAGTCCCAAATTCCATGTGACATTCTGTGCACAAGTAATTATTTTTACATTCAAACCACTATTTTGGTAATACGCTGCTACACAAAATAAAATTTTTGCATTTTATACCACCACCATCTTCTTCGGTGCATTGTTCATCATATGCAACATTATTTTTCTCATAATCCAAATCTCTTTTCATTATATGTTTAATTGTGTCATTTTTTAAATATATTTTTCACTTAAAACAATGTCATTAATATATATATATATATATATATGAATAAAGAATGGAAAAGAAAACCTCGTGCAGAAAATAATATGAAAAATAATCGGATTGAAGATTTATTTATGTGTCATAATTGCAATATATGGTTACCATGGTATAAATTTACTGTGGGTAAAAAAATATCTTTGCCTGACAATGATTATAAAGAAAATACATATTCATACATGAATGATGACAAATGCAGAGGCGGGAGACAATGAGCATGCAATAATTGTATAGAAAATATATTGATGGACAATAAAATTATCATAATCAGAAACGAAAATGGAAAAATCATAAATTAATTTTCAAGAATTTCATTAATTTTTGTATTTCGACATCATTTAAATCAATATTGTCAATAATTTTTTGTTTTGTATATTTACTCCACGAGTGTTTATCAAAATTATTATCATGTAATGCATTTTTTCCAACGCCTTCAATATCGTTCCAATCAGAACGCCATATAAACACATTTAAATCAGGTCTACTTATTATTTCATCGCGAATATTATTAAGCGTCAAACATCGCTCAACGATATCATCAACATCATTTATATCATGTATTTCTAAAAATTTAATTGCTCTGTTGTTTTTATGTGCATTCGGATCTCTTAAATTTTTGTTTAAACCTTGTGAATACAAAACATCGAAATATGAAATTATTTTGTGTGAAATTATTAATAATTATTATTTCAATTTTTTAGATTCTTTGATAAATATGGCTGCCTATAACATTATTTTTATTATAGTACGCGTTAATGAAATTATGTCGCCATCTGTTAAAATATATATTATAAATTTTATTCGTAATATTATGATCATACTCTGCAAAATTTATTAATTTGTGCAACGGATATATCGCTTCTATGTTTTCAGGCTGAAATGCAGACGTGTTAATTCTACCTTTGCCATCAATATGTTCATTAAATCGTTTGTATAATCGTGTCGTTTCACCAATATAATGAACATCGTCATCACATTTTAAAATATATAACCAATGCATTAATACAATAATGGCAATGTTTCTTTATATATACGTTACATTATACTTATATGCGTAACGTTATACTTTATACGTTTAGGTAACATCACTTTGTTGCGTACAACACAATCATCAACTGTTATCATTCTACAAAATCATAGAATGATATCCAACTAAAAATAACTTAAAGACTACATTGTAGTATACAATACGAATATACCATAAAATAAACAATTAATGTTATTGCAACAAATTATTTATTTTATTATCGGGCTTCATCGTTCCATTCAAATGAATATTTGAATAGATTACTTTTTAATTTTATTATTTACTTATCACAATATGTCTATCGTTATATAACACTTTTTTAATATCGTTTTTTACGTCACCCATTGTCTTCTCATCTTTTCGTAATTCTATAAACTTATCAAAATGTTCCTTTTTCAAAGATTTTTTTTATTTGCTTATGTTTGATTAAAAAGTGATTTACTTCGATAATCGTTTGTTCACTATTTCAGTTGATAGTATATTCTGGAATTAATAGAACATCATGATATTTTTTTTAATAATAAAATAATGTGATTTTCATTGTATGTATGAATAATTTAATAAATTAAATCAGTCACACACACTTTTTTGAAGGCATGTTGGTTGGCTCAGAATTCGGTTTGGATGTAGCGGTTGCGTTTCAGCACACTGAGTTTTCGTTGTTGGTGTTTTCGCGAGAGCATCCCTTCTTTTTTCTGCTTTTGCGTTTCGTTCAGTTCCGCGCATTTCTTTTGACCAGCTTTCTTTCCACGTCCACCATGGGCATGGTTCTTCATGACTTGTACCTTGGGTGGACACTTGTCATCAAAGAACACAACATTGTCATCAACATGCATGTTGCATTTGCGATCGTTCACAAGTTCATCATGTTCGTGATAGTTGAGCCAATCCACCAAAGCATCCAATGTGTGTTCGAATGGGACCACGTGATGAACAAGAAAGTGTCCAAAATTTTCTTGAAAGCGCATCTCGTTGCGAAGTTTGCGAAGGAAATCCACGATGGAATCTGTTTTGTACAGGTATGTGTCCGATCCAGATGGCGGATTGGTCTGGATTCGTTCAGTCTTTTTGGCACAATCTTTGACGACCTGTTCGAGCTTCTTCATGACGACATGTTGGCACTCTTCACTGGAGTTCATGACATCACGCAAACAAATTCGTGGCACGTAGATGTTGACCCAACAAATTCCTTCACTTGTGTACCAATCTTGTTCACACCAATCGCAGAAATCACATGGTTCCATGCGTGACAACACATGTTGGTTCTTCTCTTTGAGCCAAAAGTTCATGTCTGTGAACAGATGAAATTTTGGAACAAAAGATTGGATTGTTTTTCGGGTTCCATCGATCTCAAATAAAACTTGCCAAATTTTGTGTCTGAGAGACATTTTTTTGAGTCACTGATTGTTGTGTTATGGCTATGTAATATAAAGTAAAATATTATGGGTTTGTCAATTAATCCACATTTTCAATTTTTTACAAATAAACTAATTAGTAATCTTTTAAATAACTATCATATGGACAATTATTTTAATAATATTGTGTGTAAATTGAATAAAAAATCAATATCCTTAATCTTAATATTTCTATTTTTGATATGTCATTTTCTTTTTGTGCGTTCTCAAGTTTATTAATATTTCGGTTGATGTCCTCTTTTAATGTTGCAACTTGTTCAATTTTATCTGTAAATGTACCCGCTAACATATTTTTTTCTTTTTTTTCGTTTTCAAATTTATCAATATATCTATAGAGATCACATTTTAATGTTCCAATTTGTTCAATAAATGATAAATTATTTTGTGTATTTTCTTTTATTTTGTTTTGTAATAATGATATTTGCATTTTTTCACTTTTTAATTTTATATTTTCATTTTTTAATTTTATATTTTCATTTTTTAATTTTATATTTTCATTTTTTAATTTTGTAATTTCATCTTTAAAATTAGCATCGTTACTAAATTTATGATTAAACGATAAACATAAATCACATGAAAATATATCCTTTAATTTAAATTTATCAATTTGAAAAAATTCTCTGTCTTTGTTATATCTATAATTTTGCATGTGTTCATGAATTTGCGTTTCGAGTTTTTTTCCGTTGCATACATTAATGACATATTCAACATCGTACGAAAATGGAACTCCCGTTGATTTAGATAATTGATACGCTCGAACATATGGGTTAATTTTTGTGTATCCAATTTTCAATAAATTTGTTTTAAGGGAACGATTAGATAATACATAAACATATTCAGTATTATTCATTCTTTTGTTATTTATGATATTGACAATTTTATGATTATTAGTGTCATATTTTCAAATTTTTATAAAAAGTTGTAGATTAACCATTATATTTATTAACTTTATTCTATAAAACAAACGATCGTTCGACGCGTGCACCATTTTTGCATATTCATTATATGTTACCATTCTACAAATTCATAGAATGATACTCTCATATAAAATAACTTAAAGATTATAACCTAACATATAATACAATGAACCATAAAATAAATAATAAGCTAAAACAAATTATTTATTTTATCATTGGATTTCACACATCCATTCAAATGAATATTTGAATCGATCATTAAAATTTTATCATCTCAACTAACAAATACATAATTGATTTGTTATTTAGTCACACTAACATAATAATATTATAGGTTTCATATGTTTAAATTTAATTTTTAGTAAATCGCGTGAGACTTTATGTCATAAATTAACAGTGTCAAATGTTTTTAATTTTTTCTTTTTCTGCTAACATTGTATTTTGTTTTTCAGCCTCAACATTCTTTTGTTCCATTGTGACATCTTTTTGCAGCATCATAATTTCGTTCTCCTTATCTTTTAATTTTATGATTATTTGTGCGTTCTCCTTTTTTTACTTTTTTGTGAGTTTTTCGTTATTTATAAACTCATCAATGTTATATTTTTTATTGTCAACAAAACATTCTTCACTGTTAAAACTCATGCGTATATTACTTAATTATTACATTTAATATTTAAGTAATTTAATGTCATGTTTTTATTTCAATTTTTATCAATAAATTAAATTAATACGTTTGCGTTATTTATTATTTTTTTCTTTTTTGCTTTGACAATTATTTGTTCATTTTCTGATTCGTCGGATGATTCAGTATTTAAGTTGTCGTTTAAAAGTTTATTTTAAAATTTTGTTGTATCCTGTGCATCAAGTTTTTTAATTTTATCTTTTCGACGACGATGTATTTTATATTCATCAATAAATTCATTCCATTTTTGAAACATGTGAAATATTCGTGTTTTGCATTCTTTGTTATCGGTTTTTTTGTGATTATATGTTTGTTGCGCGACAAACCATCTTCCCAATTTACGCGTTTCCTTATTTTTACAATATGTTGATGGTATTTTTTTATTTTCATCGATGTATGATTTTATTTTTTCTAAATTTCCCATCCACCTTTCTTCTTTCGATAAAAAATATTGTTTATGTTCGCTAACAAAATTATCCCATATGTGCGATATATCATTATTTTTCATAATATGTTGTTTTTTTGCGCGAGTTATTTGTTGTGTGTTAATCCATGTTCCCAACTGGCGTACATTAACATTTTTATCAACTGTTGATGGTGATTTTTTATTTTTGTCAATATATTTTTTTGTTTTTTCGAGGCTATTAAACCATTCTTTTTCTTTGTCAATAAAATATTCAGCATATTCGTTAACAAATTGTGTCCACATATTATAAATATTGAAATTTTTCATTATTCTTTGTTTATTTTTGTGCCTGCATTGTTGAGTCCCAATCCATAATCCATATTTGCGAACGGTATTATTTTTATTGTGCGTTCTTGACGGTTTTTTTTTATATTTATCAATGTATTTTTTCACAAAATTTAAATTATTTATCCATGTTGTTTCATTATTATCAAAATATTCACTACGTTCATTAATAAATTTTGTCCATTTTTTGTATATTGTCGCATTTGCCATTAAATGTATTTTTTTATTATAATGTGACATTTGACTGCTTATCCATTTGTTTAGTCGTTTTTCATTACTTTTCGTAGGTTTTTTTTTATGCATGTCAATATATTCTGCTGCACTTTTGAACCATTCATCCCATGACTTCCGCTTATATTCCTTAATGTTTACTAAATAATTATCTATCACCGAAATATCTTTTTTTACTAACTCATCATTTTTATTTTGTTTTGTGTCATATCCCGACTCAATTAATTTAATTTTATCCTTAAATAAACAGTCATATTCTTTTAGACCACCCAATGTTTCCAATATTTCTTCATATTCGTCACACCACATAAACACATTCCCAATTTTGTGCACATTTTTGTTATCTTTGCGCATACATCGACACATTCTTTGTATAGTCCGTCTTTTGGCTTTCGTCGCGTATGTTATAAATATGCTGTCACACTCTTTGATGTCAACACATTCGTCCAATATTTTAACAGATAATATTGCCGTCATTCGTTTCGTTTTCTGAAACATTTTTAGTTTCCATTCACGGCTGTTCTTTTTTGGCTCATCCAAATTATCAGAATGAACATCGTTACTTGAAATTGTGTATATCAACAAATTCGTTGCATAATACTCATCAAATGTCTGCAAACATTTTTTAAAATTAATCATTTCATTGATGTCTCTCAAATAGATGATGCATCTACGTGTTCCGTTATGTAACATACATTTATAAAAATACATACATTTGGCTTTCATGTCATTATCAAACATACTTATCTCGACCTCTTTTTGAATTTTGTTTATGAATTTTTGTTTCTTTTCAGATACACATGGCAGATATATTTTATAGTCACATATATATCCTTTTTCAATTGCTGTCCCAAAATCCATTTTATAAACAATGTCACCAAATATTTCGTTATGTTCTCCATCTTCATCAGTATTCTCTAAATCGTAAATTCGCGGTGTTGCTGACATAAATAGAATATCATGGTCAGAAACTAATAATTTATTCATTTCATCGTCCTCGTCAATGACATTATTTCTGCTCAAATTATGAAACTCGTCAATTACAACAATATTATTGTCCAAATCATTTATGAATTCATTTACGATATCAACCGATTTAAATGTACAACTAAATAACATTTTTTTATTTTTATTTTTGTTAATGAACTCTTTAATTTCATCAATGTCTCGCGTGCCATCTGAATCAATAATTAAATGACAAAAATCATCAAAATATTCTTTATATCTGTCCGCATTTTGCTCCGCGTATTGCTTTAATGGTGACAATAATATGACGCTGTCAAATGTATGCGCAAAAAAACATGACATTAGCGTTTTGCCGGTTCCACACGGTGATGATAGTATGCCACGATTATTTTTCTTAAAATGTTTTACCATTTTATTGTGAGCGACTTTTTGAAAATATTTCAATTCATATTTTATTTTTTGTTTGACAATAATTTGATTTTCATCTTCTAGTTCTGGCATTGTTTTTTTGATATATGTTATTCTTTTTGATATTATGACTTCTTTGACATTTGTTGATAACTTATTTGTGTAATAAACCCGTCCATATTTTGTTTCATGGTTCGCAATCATTATATTGAATCCAGACAGGTGCTCAAACGTTAATCCATTTTTGTATCCGTTTTTACATTGAACAAATATATATTCGCCATTAATTATTAAAAGAAGATCAATTCCCGTGTCACGTAATGGATTTTTATATTCATCTGAATTTTTTACGTATTTTTTTCTTTCGAGTCTATGCTTATTTAAATCGTGAATTAAATTTGAAGCAATTAAATGCTTTTCCGGTATCTTATCCCACATCCATGTTTGTCCTTCATTATTAAGATGTTTGCATATAAATTCATCATATGCTAATCCTTTTATTTGGTTTTCCATACGCTGTTATTATGTTATGTTAATGTCATAATAACATACTATTTAAATAAAATAATTCAATATTTTTTACATTGCATTTCATTATGTGGATTTACATGTTTAGCTACATTTTAATATATTTTATTCTTTCAGGCATATACATTTCACCTTCTTTTAATTTTGTTGATAATTTATTCGCATAATAAGCTCTTCCTTCTGTAGTTTCATGAAAAATCATTATAGCAAAAAATCCTGCCAAGTCATTTACTGTCAACACTTTTTTATGACCATGTTTACAATGAATCAGCACATATTTGTCATCATTATACAAAAGAATATCAATGCCAACATATGCTAGCGTGTTTTTATATCCATCATTTGCCAAATCTTTTTTTTTGAAGTCGATGTTTGTTTAATTCATGTGCCAAACCTGACTTAAATAAATGTTCTTCTGGTATGTCACTCTATCTCCATATTTGACCTTCTTCATTACTGAGATGATCATAAATGTATTTTTCATATTCTAATTCTTTTGTTTGGTATTCCATGTGCTGTTATCGCTTTTGTTATATAAGTTATATTTTATGTGCGTGATATTTAATTTTAATATTTTTGTTCATATGCTTGTCACTTTAAAAAACAATAGAATGACGCTCCAGCTAAAAAATCACTTAAAGACTGCATTGTATACATACAATACGTATATACCATAAAAGTCCATTCAAATGAATATTTGAATAGATTACTTTTTAAAATTTTTTTATTTGGTGCTAACATATGCCTCCCATTATATAAATCCCTCTTGATGTCATTTTTTATTTCTTTCTTAAAATTGTTTTTTCAACGGTTTCAATTAGTTCACCATAATTATTATTACTGTTACTTTCACCATCATCTATTATTTCTATAAAACTATCAAAACTCTTATTCAGTTCATCTTTTTTTACCAATTATGTGCGTCATTATGGTTGTATTGTATGTGAACTGACGTTATTATATCAACAACCTTATCGTGCAAGGATAAACGTTAACATTTATGATTATTATTGTCATAAAATATTTATTTTATCATTGGACTTTTCTGATCCATTCAGATGAACATTTGAATGGATTAACTATCATTTAGTACCGCATATGGTAATATAAATAAAAATCATGATATAGTAAGGTTAATAACGTCAAACTTATATCTATTGGCTGTAAAATATGCAACGTTACTCAACATTATTATGAAACGCTTTATGTTTAGTGCCATATGTTATCATTACCATCTTTAAATCGTTTATGAACTTCCAATCCAATTATGTTATGCACTTTGTCTATTTTCGCTAACGATTTATATAATGATAACCAATATCTCTGTCTTTTTTTGATGGTTTGCATATATTCATTCATGATATATTTTTTTTAATTTCGTCATTGATTTGTTTTACTATTAATTAATTACATTGTGTGTGCTAATTAAATGTTCAATATTTTATTCACACAAACAACAAATATGTTATCTAAAAAGTGTTTCATTTTCTAGATAAAAATAATAAAATAATTGCAACAAGTGACATAATTATTTTAATGAACGATACTATAAAGTTTGTGTGTGGGTTATGGTCTCTCTTGATAAAGTAATACTCTCTTGTGGGTATCGAAACTAATTTGTTTTGAAGATTTTGGTGGAGTGTCCATGAAAATGTAGACCGTTTTGCTGACTGAGACGAACATTTTTATGCGTGGTCCAGCGATTGGTCCGGCTGTATGTGTAATGACGATGTCGATCTGGTATTGTTGATCGCCAATACTAAAATTCAATGTTCCTTTTTGATGTTCAGAATCGTTGCGCGTAAAAGTTGCTCGACCTTCATTATTTTTGTCGGCTCTTAGAATGACACACTTGTGATTCTCTCCGTTAATCAATTTATTCTCAATCAGTTTGGAGTAGCTCATTGTGTTCGTTCGCGTGTATGTTGTTAATGATGTTAATATTTGTTGAACATAATTGAGCCTTACAAAATATGCACATTTTCAATTTTTTTTCACAAATTAAATGTATTCTGTACTATATTTAAGTTTAATTAATTGATTTTTACTTTAGTATGTTTATTTTATGTACACTTTTAGTGCGGTTCAATGCTCCAGTATTACTGGCTTTTTTAAAACTTATCAGAATTTGTTCGTAGAATAAACGTATCATTCATTCATTGGTTCTCAATTGTTCCTGTTCAGATAAATATTTAAGTAAATAATTTTTTATGATTTGGTTTTGGTCATATGCTTGTTATTTTTTGATTTTTTTACGACACTACGTCCATTGTACAAAACTTTTTTAAGATCATTTTTTATGTTATTTATAATTTCATCTTGCATCGCCTTTTTTGCATTATCCATATTTTCATTATCATATTCAACAGCGTCTATAAATTTATCAAACTTTTGAATTGATATGTCAGTCAGTGTATCATTTTGTTTCATGTCATTAAATTTATTTTTAAGAATTTCAATGTTGACGTCATATAATTGTTGCAATGTATATTCTTTGTCGTCTATTTTCCACGCATCATTTTCAAATATTTGTATGTACTGATCACGCATATTTGATATAAATACATTGTGATTTTCTGGGTTGTCGTTACTAAAATGTTTTAGACGTACATAGTACGCAATACATGCATAACATCTTTTAAATACATCATTATACTCAGCATCTGTTATTTTATCTACTTCCTTTCCAAATGGTAATGTTATGTTTATATTGTTATTCGTCGTATTATTTATTGTTCCTTTATTTGTGTTTGTTGTATTTTCAATATTTGTGTTACACCTATTTAATTTAATTATTTCGTCCTTTAATTTTATTTCATTTTTTATTAATTTTATTTCATTTTCCATTTGTGTTAATAGTGTGTTTTTTTGTTTAATTATTTCAATATATATATTTTTGTCCGTTATATTTTTTAATTGTGCATCATCATATGTACATTTATATTTTTTATTATTGTGACGATTTAAATCGTATTTTGATTTAAAAGTTTTATTGCATGTCATACATATATTATGTTTGCTATTCATTATACTATATACGCATATTTTTTTGCGATTTTTTTGCGATTTTTTGCGTTTTTTGGGGATTTATATGTATAATATTTATGTACGTTATTACTTTTGGTTTTTTTTTGGGGAATTATTGATTTTGCTATTTTTTATGTTACCGTGTCATTCACTTTTATTTGTCACTATTTTTTGCGCTATTATAGAGAGAGAGGAACATGATATTGTATAAAGAGTTCACGAGAAATAATTTTTTTATGATAAACTTTTTATTTAATGTCATTTGATTCTAATTTTTTATCAACATAATTATGTTACTACATGAACATCCAGATGCACCATTATTTGTTCTTGTAGGTATTAGCGCAAGTTTTTATAAAAATATTGCATCTAGTACTGGTATGCCATTAAATTCATCGTTATTAATTTTAATTATTTTGTATGACATATATTGTGATTTCTAAATATCTATCCATGTTTGTGTCAATATTTTTTAGCGTTTCCATAATTTCATAATATTTTCATTTGTTGTTACGCATTTATTAATGGCTGAATCACACATTTGACATATTAGTTTTAGACCATTCATGTTTTCCATGGTTTGTTTGCCACCGTATTTTTCAGAAACATGACCATAATGAAAATTTGAACGCGTTATGATGTTGACATAGCAACAAAAACACGATGTTTCTATTATTTCTTCACCTATAAGTTTATTCCATGTTACACGTCTTAATAATGCAGATAATTTACATGTTTTTAAAGGCATCTTTTATGTTGTGGTTTATTTTAGATTATAATGCGTTATATCATGCAAAATTCATTTTTTATTCATTAATATTTAAACGTTCGTAGCGTGCAACACTCGTTAACTGTTATCATTCTATTAAATAATAGAATAACACCCATATATCAACGACGAAGTCGGGACTAAATAAACAAAGTTTATTGTTGTAAAATAACTTAAATAATGTTACTCTAAATGTTCCATCCATGAATCAATCGTTTCGCCATCATGATCAATTATCGTTTTAATTATTTTATTTTCAAATGTCACGTAATTTTCGTCAAGAGAAGCATATATATTTTTCATGCTGTATTAATAATATATAAATAACTCAAATATTGCATTGTGTACACACTAATGTAAATCATCAATGCGCTGTTTTACGTACAAAACATAACTAAAATAACACCTTATAAAATTATGACATCAAAATACATAAAGATAAATATACATTATAAAAAATGGCAAAAGCTAAATATGTTCTTGAAGTTTTAGAATTTATAACAGAAAAGGAAGGATGTGACGGTTGGTTAGCACAAGGTGGAAAATTTAAACATATTGGCTATATGAAGGGAAAATTTAAAACAATGGACGATGCAGTTTCGTATTATGACAGACATAATCCACACATGCGTTCTTTAAATGGAAATGAAGATAATTATCGCAGTGATTGGGACCCAAATACAAAATTACTTTATATTGTGAGAGATGATTATTTAATAAATGCTACCGTTGATTGTTTTTCTGTCGATGATAATCCTGAAATTATTGATGGAATGAGAAAATTTAAATGGTTAAAATGAGTGTATTGAATGTTTGCATATATAAAACATACAACTTTTTTATGAATAAAATAATGCGTTTATGTTATTTTGGTCTATATTTTGTTTTTTGGGGGGTTTAGGTTTAATAATTTGTTCATCTTCTGATTCATCAGATGATTATGCGCTTTGTGTCTTTTTGGTGGTTACATGCATTACTTTTATACGTACAACAAATGTAATCATTTTGGAATATGCAGAACAATATAAAATCACTTAAAGACTACATTGTATACATACAATACGTATATACCATCATCGCTTAGTCCTACGGACTAAGCGGGACTAACACCTAAGTGTGTGTAAAATAAACAATCAACCAGATAACAATTAATGTTATCGCAACAAATTATTTATTTTACATGCACTTTCAGTGCGGTTCAATGCTTCAGCATAACTAGCTTTAAAAAAGCTTGCCCGCATTTATTCGTAGAATAAACGCGTTGATTATAGGTTCTTCGATAGTTCCATTCAAATGAATATTTGAATAGATTACTTTTTAATTTTATTATTTACTTATCACAATATGTCTATCGTTATATAACACTTTTTTAATATCGTTTTTTACGTCACCCATTGTCTTCTCGTCTTCTCGCAATTCTATAAACTCATCAAAATTTTCAATTGATTTATCAGTGAGTTCTTCTTTTTCTTTCATATCTTCAAACTTTTCCATTAAAATTTCAACGTTGTCAAGATATAATGTATCAATTACGAAATTCTTATTATCAATCGTCCATTTTTCGCCGTCATATACATTTGCATACGCATCTCTTAAATTAGATATATACACATTGTTGTTTTGTTTATTGTTTTTATCAAAATGTTTCATTTTAATATAATAGGGCACCGATTTTTGTCGTTTCTTAAATACATAATTATATTGCTCATTTGTTATATAATCTGTATTTTCTTTTCCATGTTGTAACGTGATATTTATAGTGTTATTTGTTGTGTTATTTATGGTATTATTCATAACGTTTGTCGTTGAATTATTTTGTTCAAGTGTCGTTATTTTTTGTTCTAGTTTATTTATTTTGTTTAACAATTTGTTCATTATGTCATTGTCAACATTATCGTTGACAGCTATATTTTTGCATTTATTTATTCTATTTGTGTGTCGTTCCAAATCTCGTATGGTTTTAAATTGTTTATTACAAACGTTACACATAAAAGTTGATGCAACGTTTTTTTCTGCGTATTGAACTGTTACGTCTTTGTCATTTATTCTATTGCATTTAAATTTTTTATTTTGATGCTGAATTAAATTTCTTTTCGACGTAAAACATTTGTTACATAAATTACATTTATAAGTTCCCATTATTATATATAATAATTGTTTTTTTATGCATTTTTTAAACACAATTACATTTTTCAACAAAAAATGAACAAAAAATGAACAAAAAAAAAATTAAATTACATTTTCTAACAATTTTAATATCCACCATATTGCTTTTATATTTTTAAATTTATAGTATTTTATGGATATATTTGTATTTATAATTATTGTGCTACATTATATACTTTTTTATAATATTACATATTTTGACACAGAGAGAGAGACATTATATATGATTTAAAACTATATAGAGAAGTTATTTTGCCAATAACGAACTGTAATTTATCTCATTTTTACATGATTTTTGTTATTTTATCGACGACAAAGTCGTGACTAAATAAACAAAGTTTATTATTGCGGATAACAATTAATGTTATCGCAACAAATTATTTATTTTACATGCACTTTCAGTGCGGTTCAATGCTTTAGCATAACTAGCTTTAAAAAAGCTTGCCCGCATTTATTCGCAGAATAAACGCGTTAATTATCGATCCATAATAGTTCCATTCAAATGAATATTTGAATAGATTACTTTTTTATTTATTTGTAAAATTATTGCATCAAATTATTGCATTTAATCAATTAAAAATATTTAAAGTCTCTATACATACATTTAAATATTTAATAAAATAATGTTGCTATAAATGTTCAATCCAGGTATCAATAATATTTTGTTCATATCCTAACTCTTTTAGTTGTTCATTTACTTTTTCTTTTATAGTTTCAATATCGTCACCATACATATTCCTCATCTGTAAAATTACATTAGCAATTTGTTCATTGTCTGCTATTTTTATTTGCACGTTTGGATCAAATCCATTTAAGCAATTTACAAGACGACTCATTATTCCGGTGAAACATTTGCATTCTGCATCTCCAAGTTCAACATTTAATACATTTAATATTTCGTCTTTATAATCATTTTTTATTACTAATGAAATTACATTTAATAACAATTCGCTAAACGTAGTTTTTATTATAGCATGTATTTCTTTATTTTCCATAAATTCAAATAATAATTGTTTAGATTTATTACTTAAAATTTCATTTGTTGTTATAAATTCGATTAGATGATCGTCATCAATATCCGGTTTTTGTGACATAACATAGTTCATACTTTCTCTTATGCATTCTTGAATGTTATGGTCATGAACGGATTGGCTATCTCCATAAATTCCTTGACTCGTTTGGTATAGATTTATTAATCTGTTTATTAATCGTCGCACACTTGGTGGAATGTATTCTATTTCGTTATTGCTATGCTCAAAACGTCTTAAATTTATTAGTTGACTGATTTCTGGGGGTAAACTGGATAATTCATTGTGAGAGCAGTCAAATTCTACCAAATTAGTTAATTCACCAATTTCTTTTTGTAATTCCGCCAATCGATTATGTCCGCAGTTAAACTTTTCCAAATTAGTCAACTTATTTATTTCGTTTGGCAAATATGTTAACCTATTATTTTGACAATTTAATGATATTAAGTTAATTAATTGACCAATATTTGGTGGTAATTTTATTATCATGTTGTTATCACAATCAAATATTTCTAAGTTAATTAATTTTCCTATGTCTGTTGGCAAAACTTTTATTTTAGAATAATTAATGCAAAGCGTTTTTAAGTTTATTAATTTGCATAAATTTTGTGGGAAAGTTGTCAACTCTCTCGTTCCACAATCCAAATGTTTTAAATTAATCAGCTTACTAATTTCTGATGGTAAATTTATGAAATTATTGTGACCGCATTTAAAATCTTGCAAATTAATTAATTGACCAATTGAAGATGGTATTTCAATTAATTCATTGCAAGAACAATTAAATTTTTGTAATTCAATTAATTGACCAATTGAAGATGGTATTTCAATTAATTTATTATAAGAACAATTAAATTTTTGTAATTTAATTAATTGACCGATAGAAGATGGTATTTCAATTAATTCATTGCAAGAACAATCAAATATTTGCAAATTAATTAGTTTACCAATATCTGGCGACAAAATTGTTGATGCATTATTATAACACAACAATGATTTTAATTTTATTAGCTTATAAATTTCTGCAGGCATATTACATAATTTATTGTTACAGCAACATATGATTGACTCTAAATTAATTAGTTGACATATTTCTGGTGGTAAACTAATTAATTCTTCATTAAAACAGCAATCAAATTCAAACACAGTTTTTGCGACATTTTCATCACATCCTTTATTTATCCATTCAAGTAAATCTTCATATTTCCATATTACATGTCCGGTGACGTTTTCGTTAAAAAATAATTTCATTTTAGACACATTATAATCATGACTAAATTTGTCTACTTTATTAAAATTAAATCCGCCAAATGCAGCCTGACCAAATGCAGCCTGACCAAATCCGCCAAATGCAGCCTGACCAAATCCTCCAAATGCAGCCTGACCAAATCCGCCAAATGCAGCCTGACCAAAACCATTTTCGTTGATGTGTCCTGCCATTATGTTCTGTATATATTTATTATTTTTATGTTACCATATTACATGATTAGCGTTTTTTTTTTCAATTTTATTATTTGGGTGCTACCATATGCCTCCCATTATATAAATCCCTCTTCATGTCATTTTTTATTTCGTTCTTAAAATTGGTTTTTCTGCAGTTTCAATTCGTTCACCATAATCATTGTCATCACTTTAACAGTCATCCATTATTTATATAAAACTATCAAATATTTTTGATGTCTCACTCAGTTCATCTTTTTCTGCCATATCGCAGAATTTATCTATCAGAAACATTGAATTGGTTTCACATATTTTGTCAAGTACTTCTTGTTCATTCTCTATTAACCATTCTTTGTTTTTGTGTACGTGAATAAATTTATCGTGCAGATTTGATATATACACATTGCTGTTATGTTTGTTGTTTTTGTCGAGATGCTTCAATTTAACGAACATTTGAACGCTCTTTTTATATCTCTTAAATAAGTTGTTGTATTCTTTAATGGTTATATGATCCGTATTTTCTCTACCGTGTGTCGTCATGTGTATGATATTATTATTTATCACATTATTCGTTACATTTGAGTTATTTATTGTGCCGTTGTTGGTATTATCATTATTTACAATTTCTTTTTTGGAATTATTGTTAATTTTTTTGTCGAACAACGTTTATTTAATATTATTATCTCATCTTTTAGTTTTATTTATTGTAATTAATATTTTTATCAACTGTATCCATATATTTTTTGGCGCCTTTTATTTTTTCTCTCAACGTTTTCCGTTTTTTTTCCAATAACGATATTTTATTTTGAATTTTGTCGTTAAGAGAACCATTTGTGCCACCACCTTTTTGATTCATACATTCGATACTTTTTAGACAAGTTGTAAATGCGCGTTTTATCGTTTGCAAACTGCAAATAAAATAATCTTTGTTATTTTTATATCGTTTATCATATAACATCGAGCGTATACATGTTTCTAATCTTAATGGACAATCTGATTCAACCATATGTATAACTTTTTTTTTATGTAAAGAATGAGTATCATATAATGATTTTCGCTTGTTCATGCAATTTGTCATTCCAATTCTATAAATATCATGTTCATCGTCACTATAATCAATAACATAAACAATACCACCATCAGGAAAACATTCTTTTTTCATATCATTTTTTAAGACTTCATTTTCTTTTTTTAAAAATTTGAGATCGTTAAGCACACCATTTAATTCAGTTTCATATTTAGTTTTTAATTTATAGCTGCCATATTTTCTGATTGACGGTAACACATCGTATGTGACCCATTTTTTAAATTTTTTTGCTTTGGGTAATTTCGATTGCAATATTAAATTATACAATCCAGATTCGCTCAAATATATGGTTTGTGGGTGCATTTTTATTTTTGTTTTTATGTCGACTATAAATTTTTTTTCATCTCTATCAACCATTTTATTTATTGTGTCCCGTGGTCTTTTATAACCTATCGCATCAGCTGTATCATTAGCATTAAACCACACGACGGTATCATCGTCAATTATCGTTTTAATTATTTTATTTTCAAATGTCACATAATTTTTGTCAAGAGAATTATATATATTTTCCATACTATATTAACAATATATAATAAAGGACGTGTTTAAAACACGTCCTTTATTAAGAAAAGTTGTAAGATATGTGTATTTTGCTTAATTTAATTTTTTTATATGGTTACTTTTTTTAATATGAAATACTTTCACATGTTATGCTGTAGAAGTGTTTTATTACACAACAGCATAAATGATAGCCTAAAAAAATATATTAATGCACAAACTATTTAAAAACCGTACAGCATAATATATCAATGAATAAACTTATAGTTATTAAAAATATTTGTGCAATATATTTGGGTGTCACATGAGGATTTGGTGCATTATATGCTGCTAAAATTACTATTGATATACGTAAACAATGAGGATCAGGACATGTATCACCCGTACCATTAATTTAACCTGTTTACATTTATTCTTCTCTAAGAATGTAAGATCAATATTGTGGTATGATAAACAAATGTTTTATTTTTATTATTTTTTTCAGAGAAAGATAATAAAATAATTTTGGTTGAAGATTATTTAGAGAATTTATTTTCCCATTAACAAACTATGATTTTTTTGATATATTCTTGAATATTATGATTGGACATCATTGCTATCTTGTGTAGTATTAAAAAAATCTGTTACAAATTGTTTTGGTAAATTAGAATATTTTTAAGTTACCATGCTGCTGCAAAACTGATATCATTATTATTTTGCATTACTTTAGGCAATTCATAATATATTTCGTGACATAGCTCTACAAATGTTTTTGCGATTTCAATATCATGTATTAATTCTTCATCTTTATCAATAATTTCATCATATAAAGATCTGGCTTTGTCATACATGTTAACATAAGATTCCAACTTATCATCTTTTGGTGATTTTATGATATTTAGAGTCGCAAGCAAACATTTTTTTCTTTCCAGAAAAGATGATTTTTTATTAGTATTCTCATCAAGTGATGCCATCATATTGTTATTCACTTGAGTAGATATTGAGATAGTTATTATTTATATATGGTAACCATAATAGGTTTATTCAAGCATTTGTAATTTCAATTTTTTAGCTCACAATATAATTAAACTTAATTTTCCATTGTCAATAAAAATCAATATTTTGATACTGCCAACAAATATTTAACATATGACGACAATGATGATATATTAAAAATAAATTTACTCGCAAAAATTAAGCCATGAAATAATATTTACGTTTTACTAAAAATCACTTAAAAACTATATTCGTATACAATACGAATATACCATAAAATAAACAACCACCCATATAATCAATGTTATCGCAGCAAATTATTTATTTTACATGCACTTTCAGTGCGGTTCAATGCTTCAGCATAACTAGCTTTAAAAAAGCTTGCCCGCATTTATTCGTAGAATAAACGCGTTGATTATAGATCTATAACAGTTCCATTCAAATGAATATTTGAATAGATTACTTTTTAAAATTTTATTATTTAGGTGCCACTATATGCCTTCCGTTATATAAATCCCTTTTAATGTCATTTTTTATTTCATTCTTAAAATTGTTTTTTGGCAGTTTCAATTCGTTCACCATAATTATCATCATCATCCATTATTTCTATAAAAATATCAAATCTTTTTGATTTCTCGTTCAGTTCATCTTTTTCTGTCATGTCATGGAATTTATCTATTAGAAACATCGAATTAGTTTCACATATTTCGTCAAGCACTTCTTGTTCATTCTCTATTGACCATTCTTTGTTTTTATATATGTGAATAAATTTGTCGTTCAAATTTGATATATATACGTTACTGTTTTGTTTATTTTTTTATCGAGATGCTTTAATTTAACGAACATTTGAACGCTCTTTTTATATCTCTTGAATAAGTTGTTATATTCTTTATTTTTTATATGCTCCGTATTTTCTCTACCATGCGTCGTCATGTGTATAATATTATAATTGTCTAATAGATGATAGTAAATTAATCAATTTATTAGAAGAAATAAAATAAACACATGATAATTAACTATGTGCTCCTTTGTTTTTTTTGAGGCGGATTTGTTTTATTTTTTAACATATTGATTTCATTATCTTTCTTTAACATATTAATATCATTATCTCTTTTTAACATATTAATATCATTGTCTTTTTTTGCCAATGCTATCACATGCTGCAATCTTGTTATTTCATTTTCATTCTTTGGTTCTTTTGTTTCATTTTCATTTTTTAGTTTCATTATTTCATTTTCATGCTTCAGCCTCATTATTTCATTTTCATGCTTTAGCTTAATTGTTTCATTTTGTGATTCTATTAATTCGTTAGTGTTATGATTGCTGACGCTGTTAATATTATTATTGTTACCGTGAGACAGTTCATGCATATTATCACCAACACTTGAAGCAGCTAAAATAGAAGCACGATTGTTACCAAAACTACCGAAAGACATAATGTGTGTTATTTATGATTTGTTTTTTAATAATAATAAGTTTTATTTATTGCGAATAATATTTTTTTTCAATTTTTTATCATATATTCTAACGTTTAATACATGTATTTCTTTTATATAATCATTGATCAACATAATTTTAATCCTTTTATTTGGTTTTCTGTTATATTATTGTCGTATTAGCAAATTATTGCGCGATATTTAAATATAAATTCAATATTTTTATTTATTTGATGATGTCGTTCTGACTGCAAAAATATGTTTTGTTATATCGCTTAACATATTTGGATATTTTTTATTAAATATATTTTTAATATCGTCAGGCATTGTAATTATTACATCGTATAATATTGATCTTTTATCGTTTGTTTCATTCGGTAAATCGTTATCATTCAAATAATGACAATCTTCTATCTTTTTGTTTTTTAGACGTATTAGTTGACTCTTGGTAATATTGCTTACTTTTTTTCATCGTGCTTAACATTGTTGGACGGTTGCGAAACGTTAATATTAAAAAGAAACAAAATGATAAAAAATAATAAATTATGTGTTACGGTTCAAAAATAATTCGTTTATATAATTAATTATTTTTATGCAAATTATATTTATCAATAAATGCATTCATGTTCATCGTTCCCATACTCGAATTACAATTTTGGCATATCGGTCTCAAATTTGTTGCATTAATTTCACCGCCATCTTTTTCAGAAATAACATGTCCTGCGTGAAAACTCATTTGTGTTATGTCTGTTAATTTACAACAATAACATTTTGATTTTCCAATTTCTTCTCCAATATATTTATTCCACACTTGACGTTTTAATGGTGACGGAATTGATTTTTTATGATATTGTGTCGCGAATTTGTCTGATTTATTATTCGTTCGTGGTTTATTTTTACAAAATTTAAATTCATGATATTTTGCTCCATTAAGTGTTGCATATTTATTAGCACAATATGAACATTTGAACATTTGTTGTGTTTTTGATTGTCCCACATGCTGTACATTAGATTGTTCCGTATGCTGTATGTTAGGTTGTTCCACATGTTGTACATTAGGTTGTTCCGCTTGTTGTACATTAGGTTGTTGTACATTAGGTTGTTGTACATTAGGTTGTTGTACATTAGGTTGTTGTACATTAGGTTGTTGTACATTAGGTTGTTGTACACTAGGCTGTTCCGCTTGTTGTGCATTAGATTTTTCAGCATGCGGTGTATTGTATTGTTCCACATGCTGTACCTTAGATTGTTCTACATGCTGTACATTAGGTTGTTCCGCTTGTTGTGCATTAGATTGTTCCACATTATATACATTAGGTTGTTCCGCTTGTTGCACATTACAACATGTATAATATTTTTCATATTTTTGTTCTATTTTTAATTTTATGTGCTCAAATTTATTTATTTTATTTTTCAGTTGTTTATCGTCTGAAAATAATCCAAAAAAATTATTGTTTTGTTTATCTTTTTTAATCGATATTTTATTTTTATATTTTTGTAACTCTATGACATCTTTATCTGTTGTCACGCATTTATTAACGTTGTGATTGTTCATTCCGCAATTTAGACATTCCATCAATGACATTGTTATGACTTATGTTTTATTACAATTAAAATCATAACAATTATATTTATTGTGTTTTATGTTCAATTTTTTTATTTACTGTACCACATACATTATTTTTCATTGTTATTAAATGTAATCATTTCGTGAAATACCAGTCACAAATAAATTAAATTAAAGACTACCATGTAACATACAAAATACAATGAACCATAAAATAAATAATAAGCTAGACAATAAATATTGTCGTCATCAATTATTTATTCTATTATTGGACTTCACATATCCATTCAAATGAATATTTGAATCGATCTACTATTTTTAATAAAATAATATTTCTCTAAATGTTCCATCCATGAATCAATCGTTTCCTGGTCATATCCTAACTTTTTTAATTGTGCGTTTACTTTCTCTTTTATGGTTTCGATATTGCTATCAGCATACTTATTCCTTACATGTAATATTACGTTAGCGATTTGTTCGTCACCCGCTTATTTTATTTATAGTGTATATTCATAGTCTAGACTTCTATAAGATATATATTTAATCATAGAAGATCTGACGCTATAAGGAAATTCACTTTTTTCCATTTTAGTAACTTGGAATTTGTTCAAAATATTTGCGTTTTTCTTGTTCAGGGTGAAGTAGTACCCAATACCACTGTCAACTTTACCTCTATACTTAATCTGTTTTATCGAATCACATAATGTCATACATATGTGCACTTCTTTTTTAAATTCACGGTCAGATACTCCGTGAACAGTTTTATCGTCATTGTAAAAATGAACGCAGTGTGGTATACGATCATCAAATGGTAAATCATCATCAAATCCATAAATTTCATCATTGATCCCGTTTTCAATCTCGTTATTAATTTTTTTGAAAATTTCGTGCACCCGTTTATTTTTTGCACGAATTCGCAAAATATCATAGTTTTTTTTTTCATAGTCTCCTTCAACGAATGAAAATATATGCTGAATCATTTCATTAGGTACATCAATATATGCGACAACAAACTTCAATTCTTTAATGTTATACAATTTCATGTTGGATGATGTATTTATTGATATTTAATCACGTAAAGTGTTATAAACTATTATAACATTCAATTTTTTATGGTGAATGACGGGAAAGTATATTTAAGTCGTATTATGTGTTACATCATATGTTATATCATATAAAAAATCATTGACATTTTTTGAATTATTTCTTAACAATTTTATTTCAGAAAAATCACATGTAAAAACAACACAAGTCTATAAAAATAGAGAAATTTATGAAGTTAACGCTAATAAAATAAACCATAGATGATTGTTATTGATAAATTATTTCTGAATTTTAACCATTCCATTTGAATGAATATTTAAATAGATATGTCGTATTAATTTTGTGACAAATGTTATATTTAATATTACTCATTATTACAATATTTTTTTATAAATTAATTTGTGTCGTGTATGGTTCAATATGCTATATATGAAGACTTTTTATTTGAACTTCATTATTTGTGCAGTTTGTGACGAGTCAAATCATGTTCATTAATTGAAATTATATGATTATATTTGATGATTTCTTTAATGTTTATCGTTGTTTTGAAAGGTTAGAAATGTTAATACAATTATAATAAATACTACTTTTCACGCCAAACCGTGAAAAGTTTTTATATACATATAATAAATAATGATTAATTTACAACAATATTTAAAAAAATATTCGACCGTCACTAACAAGTTTATTGATGATTTTTTTGGTTTATACTATGTCAACACAAATAATAATAATTTTGTTATCGAATTGATCACAATAACAAAATGGTTAGACACAACAAAAGCACATATGAAAGAAACATTGGTTCATTCATACACAAAAAACATAGATTATAAAACATAAAAAGGTAAATCAACAGGTGGACGTCCAAGTGAAATCATATTGAATAATCATATTGTACAATCCCGACTCATTCAAATAAATACTATTTGGATGTGAACCTATTTTTTGTTTAGTCTTTATGTTTTCCACATATATCGCATACGTGTATAATTATTGTCCAGATATATACACACATAATAAATTTTTTTTCATAAATAATTACATATATTTTACATAATTACTGTTAACTTTATGATTTTTAATTACTTATTGTATATATATATATATATATATATATTCATACATATTATATACCATGTGCCATACTTTTATTTTTACGGATATTTTACAGAGAGAATTTCAATTTATGAATTAACTATTTGGTTTATTACTGGATGTAATTCAGTTAATTTAATATCATAACAATCTAATTCAATAATATCTTTATAAACATTTGAATTACATTCATTTTTAATCAATTTTAATAAATCATCATATATCTATTTTTTTATTATGTTTAATAGTTCATATCTTGTTTTATGTGTTGTTATATAATTTAATTTAATTTAATTTATTAATATTATGACATTAAAAATAATTTATTCATACATAGAACTGTTTTTATTAAAACACAATCTACGAGATAAAAATATATTAATATATTATAATGACTACATATGAAAATGGATTATTTATATTTCGTCGTGATTTACGAATTATTGATAATAATGGTTTAAACGAAATAAATAAAATATGTAAAAATGTTCATACAATTTTTATTTTTACACCAGAGCAAGTTAGTGAATCAAATAAATTTAAATCTAATAATGCAGTGCAATTTATGATAGAATCATTAGATGAACTATCAAAAGACATTAATAATAAAGGCGGTCAACTAAATTGTTATTATGATGATAATAACAAAGTAATCGAAAAATATATAAAGAATAATAATATTAACATTGTATGCTTTAATTTTGATATCACACCATATTCTATTAAAAGAGACCAAAGTATTGCAAAATTATGTAAATCATTAAATGTTAATATTTTATGTTGTCATGATTATTATTTATATAATGTCGGTTCAATTAAAACTCAAACAGGTAATACATATCAAAAATTTACACCCTATTATAATTCTACTAAAACAATAAAAATAGATAAACCTAAAAAATCTAAAATTAAATTTAAAAAAGTAGTAAACACATTTGTACCTAATTTAATATCATTAAGTGACGCAATGAAAAAATTTACAGTTGTTAATCCAAATATTTTAGTTAATGGTGGACGTAAAGAAGGTATTAAATTATTAAGACGTGCAAAAAAAACACAAACAAAATATATCAAAACGCGGAATGATTTAAGTGGTTCAACTTCTCAATTAAGCGCATTTATTAAATTTGGATGTGTATCAATTAGAGAGGTATATCATGAAATGAAAGAAATTAAAGATTTTAGTAGGCAGTTAGTCTGGCGTGATTTTTATGCAAATATAATGTTTGAGTATTCACATGTCATGGGAAAACCTATGAAATTAAGATATGAAAATATAAAATGGGACAATAATATGATATGGTTTAAAGCATGGTGTAATGGTAAAACTGGCTTTCCAATTGTAGACGCAGGTATGACTGAACTAAATACTACGGGATATTGCCATAATCGTTCAAGATTGATAGTTATGTCATTTTTAATTAAAATTATGTTTATTGATTGGCGTAAAGGTGAAAAATATTTTGCGACACAATTAATTGATTATGATCCATCTTCAAATAATGGAAATACACAATGGGTCGCCGGTTCAGGTGCCGATTCACAAATGTATAATCGTATTTTCAATCCTTGGACACAAGCTAAAACATATGATCCATATTGTAAATATATAAAAAAATGGCTTCCACAATTAAAAGATGTTCCTAATAGTGATATATTTAATTGGGACACTAAATGGAAAGACTATAGTCATGTTAAATATATTAAACCTATATGTGATTACAAAAAACAAAGAGTAATTGTATTAAAGTCATATACAAACGCATTATTTGTATCTAAATAAATGTAAAATATTTATATATTTTTTGAAGATTTAATAAAATAATTTAAATGTATTCCATTCACACATTAATTATTTCTTTATCATATCCTAATCCAGATAATTTCTTTTCCATTTAGGCTTTTACTTTTTCGTTTCAAATACATTCTTGAATTTTATGATTATGAATCAATTGAGTGTCATTATAAATTCCTTTTTTATTTTGACGTGTTTGATGTAATCTATTTATTAATTGTTAAACATTTGAATGTATATGATCTAATTTATGTGCACATTTCAAGTATGTCACTCAAAATATATGACTAATTACGTTTTCTCTAGTATAACAATTATTTTGTTTTCTATTGAATTTTTATTTAGATTATTTGATACTTTTATCGGCATGTATGGTAATTTATATATAAACATATAAATAATAATGTCCCAAATAGAAACAAAATTAGACGAACGTAAAATTATAAATCAACTATATAAATCAATTAAATATAACAATTTTGAATCAATAATTGCCATATATTGTTGTTCATCTTGTAAAAATAATTTATATTCTAAATCTAATTCTAAAATTGAATCATGTTGTATGAATCATAATTATGATCTTACAAAAATATCTTTAACATTAATCTTAATGGGTTATCCGATGGAATTAGAAAATAATAATTCATCAATATGTGAAATAATAAATTTTTTTTATCGCATAAGAAATAAAACGCATCATAATTTTAAAAATGTGTGTCATAATGACAATGAATATCCATGTGAACAAATAAAATATCATGAACATAAAAAAGAATATCCTTCTGATATTATTTTAAATTATTGTTTATTTTTACCAGATTATCCAAATAAATTTATATCTTCGGCAGTGTCTTTTAAACATTCTTTTGAATCTAAACAATCTTTAGGACATTATAATTCTATGAGCGTTAGGACATTATGTGACAATGATGGTAATTCAATTGAAAATCAATATATTATGTTTAAAGGTTTTAGAACTCCAAATGATGAAGATTCTAATAACTTGGATGAAAACGGTGAACTTATCGTAAGAAATGTAAAAAGAATGTACTTTGAAGAATATGAAATTACTGTTGTTAACGATAAAGGAATTAATGTTGGTGGATTAGGTGGACAATTGCATTATCAAGACGAAGGAAATGGAGAAAAAATAAATACGCTTACCACAGTTGATACATTAAATTTTCCAATTACGCAAGCTTATGGGATATACCGCGAATATATGGGCGGCAATATTAATTTTGTTTACGATAATGTTGGCATTTATCTTCGAACTCTCACGGTGTCACCTCCAGTGGCACTCACGTGTTAATATACAATGGATAATTCAAAAATTTAGCAACGGCTAAAAATTATCAACTGATTTAGCGTAAAAAGTATTGTTTATTATGTGAAATATTTTTATGTTTTCGCGTGCGTAAATTACATGTGTATATTTATTATTGCAAATATGTAACGAAAAACAAATGATGCGATGTCTATAAAATAATATCACTTGATACGTACTATCATATAATTAATCGATGTATTATTAAGACCCGAACATGATAATGTTAATTTTTTGGAAACGTTTTGAGAGTCGTTATCCGCAAATGATTTTAAACATACAGTTGCATTTAAAATACTTAATTCTGAACAATATTCTCAATATCCACAAATGAATTTTTTTGGTCCGGGTATTGAAATGTCATATTTAGATAAATTAAAATCAACAACTGAATTACTTGACTATTATGATGCAAAATATGCGGTGGATGAATATACAAATAATTCTGACAATATTTTAATTGACATAAAAAAATAGGCATAAATTTTGTACATGATTATATCTTTTCAAATTGTGGTTCGGTATATGTTTATTTGCAAAATTTAAAAACCCATGCCCATAAATTCACCATCGTAATGATGCACATTAACATTATTGTCTTTTTTTAATAGTTTGTCTAATTTACGTTCAATGTCATCTATTTGTTGCTCTTTGCGCATTTTTTCGCGATGTATACATTTTTCATGTCGCACTTTTTTATTGTGTATCCTAGTTTGCTCCTTTTCTATTGACATTATTTTTTATTTTATTTGCGCATATAATGCATTTTTTTGTTTTAACAGGTTGACACACTTAGAAATATGTCGACAACGAAAACTTTTTTGTGCATATCAAACAGTGTTCGCATAGTTAATAAAATATGGACATGTTTTATAAATCTAAATTTATATTTTTTCGGATTTTTTGTATAATTATTATTGTTATGCTATTGTGATGCGCGATTTATTAATAGAGTAAGTTGATGTGGGTTTATGTGGGTTTATGTGTCATTCTCAGCCGTCGTCGACTTGATAAATTAAATCACACTTTCATGTGAGTTGGTCCCGTTGTGATCGACCCATAGTAGGAACCTCCTTTTGACACATAATATGTAATTCGGTGTCCTTTTGATGAACCCATTATGATTTCCACGATGGGTATTTCGTACTGTTTGCCATCTCCAACGAAGCTGAGGGTGCCTTGGTTGATGTTTTTGCCACCCTTGGTGAAAAAATAGAAGCTATATTGTTCTTTTGGAGGTTTTAACATGTATCTTGGGTGAACACTGCTGGGACTGTTTTTGTGAACTTTCTTAATTACTCCTGGAATTACTGTGAAAGACATGCCTGTATGTAATGTTTGGATTGTTGTGTGTAGCTGTGTGTTTTATGTAAATTAGTAGACATACAACATGTTGACATATTCAATTTTTATGCATTATTTTAGCAATCATATTTATGTTGATTTAATAGCACAATTTGGAAAGACATTTAATACGATTATTAGATAAAAATTGTATTTGGATAATATATTTTTTAATTACGACGTATATTATCATTTTATAAAAAATCGGCTTATGTTGTGGTATTTATTCATCACATGATAAGTTAAAAACTTTGTTGATTATTAATTATTTTCTTTTAATTACCATGTCAATTAAAATATTTTTGTATGAACAATTTATGATATTCATGTGTATGATACTTTTATGTTCATATTTAAAAAATACATTAATTATTTTTTATCATTTGGTAATATTTTGCGAATAATATGTTATCCCAAACACACATATGGCTACATAATAGCCATCATAATCAAGCACACTTGGTTAATTATAGATATCATATTCGTTGTCAAATATGTTAACGTAAAAATAACAATCTTTATACATTTTAGATATTCTTTCATATTTTCTTTTAAAATATTTGTCATTTAATAAAATGAATAATTCATGTATATATGCGTCATTATTATCAAATTAGTGTTTTATTTTTTTGCAGATCCATTACATTTCTAACAACTTTTCGTTTTTTTTTATTTTGTATTTACACTTTAAAAAATTAAGATTACATATTTTGATATTTTTTTATATATTTTACTTAATTGTAGAAGTTTAGTTGATATTTTCACACTGACTATTTTATAATGTTCTTGACTAAATCATCACACCAAAAATAATAATCTTCAATATATTCTTCATATTATGTATCGTTTTTTTTTATTTTATCATATTTAACATTATCATCATTATTTTCACATAGTTTCTGGTTTGAATTAAATGTCATCATGTGATATTATTTGTTCATTTGTAATTATTTTGTCAAGATGTAGATAAAATAATTATTAAAAATTTAATATTTTACAAATTATATATCTGTATATTTTAAATTTAATAAATTAAATATGATTCATTTATAAGTCAATTAATTTTGATACATTATTTTAGTATAAATTAATTTTTCACTAAATGTATCTTATTTTTAATGAAATATAATAATAAATATACGCAAGTAACAAGTATGACATCATATACTATTGCTAAATAATTAACACTGTGAAACCACCTTGAAAAAAATGTTTCATTTTCTGGAGTATTTAAAAAATAAAGTGCAAATAAGCCTGATATTAATATTGTCGTCAAAATTACGATAATTGTATTATTTATTAATGTATCTGATCCTAATAATTTAATAAAAAATAAACTTAATGCTAAATATAATATTATTAAAAAAAAGTCAAATATTATAGTCTTTGTAAAATTATCATAATAATATTCTTTGATTAATCCTTTTTTATCATTTGTTACTAACTGTGGTAAATTTAATATATATACAAATATCATTATAACTGTATAATAGCTCAAACAATATTGTAATATCATTTCAATTATTTCACTTATTTTCATGATTTATTTTATATTAAAAATATATTTTAATTTAATAATTCTTTTATTAAATAAATAATGCTATATTGATTCACATTAATAAATTAATCTTTTCATGTTTTTTACGACGGTCTATACATATGAACGTGATTTTTCAGTGTCATCGGAACAAGAAGATGCAGGTGTGGTGTGCGTTAATTTATTTATTTTTATGCAAACGATATTTTTATAAGTCATTATATGATTCCTTTAATGTTTTATCGTCGTTTTGACATAATTAATATTTATTTTTTTGCCTTTTTACAATTTCCGTTCATAGACCATATTAATATATAAACAATATTAGTGTTCATACATTGATAAATTATAAGGAACCTTTATTATTTATTTTTTTTTGTTATATCACAATATGCATTTAAATAAATTAAATAATGAACCGGTTGTTGAAATGAGCGTGAATTTCTTCTAAAAGTGTGTCTTCAAAATATTCGTTGTTTGCGTGAGCATTTACGATTCCTTCGACGTATATAACAATTTTCATTTTGTTGTGAATATATTCACATGACTTGACTATTTCAAAAACATGTTCGTTGGGTTCCATTGTTTCGATGTCAATTGCATCGCATGTCACGCGTTTTATTATGTTTGTATATGTTAGTTCACGCGATTTTTCTTCAAGAAAATTCATCACACCTTGCGCAAAATTAGTGTGTCTTTTGCGTAAATTTTACTTTATTCAATGTCACAAAGAGTATTTTCACTTAAACTAATTACATACGTTGTATATGTTATTGATAAAATAACTGCATTTGACTATATAATAACAATATTTTTTGTGAAGAATAAATATATATATAATATTAATTATGTCAAATGAAATAATTATATTGACTTTTATAATAACAGGATTATTGGATATAGTATTAAGAATAATAAGTGTGAATTATTATAATTTGCCGAGTATCATACAGAATAATTTTCCATTCTTACAATATTTGATTCCATATTTTAAACATCATACAAATATATCCGCGGCGTTAATAGCAGGATTTATTGGAGCCATTACTCAAATAATAATTTTAAATATTGTGCCAATTCAATATATATTAGATGAACCACCAAACTATGTTAATATAGTGTATTTTTCCGTTGTAACATTTTTAGTGAGTGGAATTATTGGATTTCCACTTAAAATGAGTAAATTATTCCCTTATCTAAATGATACATATTATAAAAATTTAGGTCCAATTCGCGGATTTTATCATGATGGTATATCGGGATTAATTGTACAATTTATTTTATTTATATACATAAAAAATAAAACATGGATGAGATAAATAAAAAATTAAATGATATTGATAAAAAACTTGATAATTTAACAGAAAAAATAGATATTTTATTAGAAAAAAATTGTGTTATATCAGATAACTGTAAAAAAATGAGTTTACATATTGATTTTATAAATATTATTTATGATAAAATACAATATCCATTTTGGAATATTATAAATTTTTCCAAAAAATATTTAATATGTAATAATAGCAATAAAAATAAGTTAATATGAATAAGATATTTAACAATAATATTAATGCATATTTAGGATATTTTTAATTAAAATATATGACACAATTGTATAACTTTTAAATATTTTATTATATTCTTCCATTAAAATTATAAATGATAATATTGTACTATTATCATAAATTGCGGATAATAATCATGGATTTACATCATAGTCGTCGTTCTAAATGTCCAAAGGTGTAAAAATAACATATTAATATTGATGAATATTTTATTGATACATATGGAAATATACATTTGATTATGAACTATTGCAATTAATTATAAATTAAGTCATGGCTAGTATTTATGTATAGATAATAACATATATATTATACATAATAAAAGTATAACACTAAATAAATTAACCACTAAAATAATAAAATATGTATATGTAACATTTGATATTTAAAATTTTTGGAAAGGTATAATTTCAATGTATATATGCATTATATCATTATTTGTTTGTGGAATGACAGTATGTGAAACCCATAAAAAATATATTTAAATATATTTCATTTTCTTATTTTAGTTTAATGAATAATAAAATTTCAATAGTGTCTAAAACATTGCGTATTCACGATAATCCATTTTTGGACAGTGATGTGTATATAATATATATTGATAAATCAGAGTATGGACCAACACAACTACACTTTTTAAATGCTATATTGCTGTTGCATTTACATGATCTAAGACAAAAAAATATTGAGCCAATTATTGTTAATTCATTATCAAGTGTTGTTAAATTTATAAAACAAAACAAAGACCTTGAATTTGATGTGTACACTGATTACATTTCTGGTCGGAAAAAGTTTCCAATTGATGATGTTACATTTATCTCGACGTGGTCTTTAATTAATTGGTATGGAAAAGAAGAAATGCTACGTGAGTGGTTTTTACCAGAAGTACTTGGTAATCATTCTGTTTTCAAAAAATATGTTCATAAAAATATCCGAGATGAATTTAAATCACAAACTAAAAAAAACAAAATAAAATCATTAAACATCAACTTTTTGTCTTTACATGAAATTAAAAAATCCAAAAAATTGCCATTAGAATTACCACAAAAAAATTTAGATAAATGGATACAAAATGAATTATTAAAAAAAAAACATATGTTATCAAATAAATGGGAAAAACCAAAAACAAGTGCAAGTATTGCGTTATCAGACGATTTAAATATCATACCATTAATCAATCAAGGTTCAAAGTTAAGTCCATTTGTAGCGTTAGGTATTTTGAGTCCATTATATATGTATAAATTTTTTAAAGGCGAAACACGATCAGGATCAAGTAGAGACCAACTATTATTTAGAGAAATGTTTCACGCAATGAGTGTTTTGCCTGAATTTTGGAATGATAACTTTGGAAAAAAATACAAATGGAAAATTGTCAATAAAAATAAATTTAATGATTTTATTAAAGGAACAACCGAATTTACTGATATTAATTTTGCAATGAAATTATTAAAAAAAGAAGGTTGGATACATCATTTGGCAAGACACGTTGTAGCAGATTATTTATGCCGTGGAAGATTAGAATATCATTGGAAATATGGTGAACGTTGGTTTAAACATACTTTAATTGACCATGACGATTGTGTTAACCGTGGAAATTGGATGTGGTTATCAGGCACAGCATTTTCATCAAAGCAACGTTCATTTTATCACTATAATCCTGACAATTACATTCAAAATCTTGATAAAAGATTAAAAATAAAATAATATTCATATATTCTTTTATTTTTATCATCTTCATATAAAAATCCATTAAATCTATCAATAATAATATGTTTATTGTTTCTTCATCATAACTAAAATATTGTAAGTTATTTAGTTGACATAATTATGATGATAAAACAGTTATATTATTCTGTCCACAATATAACACTTTTAATTGTATCATCTATGTAATGTTATATGGTATTATTATTAATTTATTTCCAGTAACTAATAAATGTAATAATAATGGCATATCGACAATGTTTCTAATGAATCAATATTATTAAATGAATAATCCAAATAAATGATTTTTTTAATTTAGATATAAATTGTGGTGGAAATCATTTTTAATTTATTGTTATATAAATATTTAAGATTGACAAGTTTCTCAATTTTGTGCGGCAGTTGTATTAATTTACATGATGCTACTTAGAGTCACAACCATGTATAATCCATTTTTTTTACCGTATGAACAATTATACATTCCATTAAAAAATACATTTCCAGATTGATATGACATTATTTAAGTTTATTATAATGTTATTTTATTATTTTTCATTTAACTTTGTATTGCAAATATTTTTTAATTTTTATTATGACAACATATTAACATTATATAAATGCTAAAATTTAAAGATTATCCAGATTTTACACCTAATTTAACACCAAGACAAATTTTTAAAAAAGGTAGTTTTGGTGGAACATATTGGAGAAAAATAAATTCATCTATTACAGGAAAAACACATCAAAATGCACATAAAAAATATCCAGTATCATGGTGGAAAGGTATTCCTAATGAACACATGACATTATCATGGGATAAATATAATAATTCAGTTAATAAATATAATGTAAAAGTAGGTACAACTCTAGAATTTTGGGAAGACAGTGAATGGATTGTTAAAAGTCATCCATATGGTTGGGTACAATGGTATTGTGACTTTTGTATGGGGAAAAGAAGTGTTGATGATGAACGACAAATTAATAGATGGAAAAAAATTGCTGGACCTAATGGACGGTTCAAAAAAATGTTAGAAAATATGGTTAAAAAAGGTAAAGAAAGTCCTAAAATCCGTCAAACGTTACAACATTGGGCGGTTGAGTTGAGATAAATTAACAACACACATAGTTTTATACTAATCATATCTAATATGTCCTCTTCCATATATGAGCTTATTCTTATTCTTATTTATAAATATTGGTATTATTTTTGTTTTGTTTGAATCATATATAGTTCCGTATGAATAATAAAGTTGACGAATATTAAAACTTTTAATGTTATTAATTGCGTTCATAATATCTAGCACTTAATAATGAATCAAATGTATTTTTTTTCGTTTAAATATTATGTACCTTCAAATAATCCAGAATATCTATTTTTAAACAATTAAAATAATAATATGTTGATATATTTGATAACATGTATTTGTTATATCTTATTGACATTATATGTAATCCATGATCTTTAAAAATATTTGGTCATGATTCATCCAATTAGTGTTTACATAATAATCGCGGTTTTATATTTCACTTATCTTTCCAATTTTTATTACATTTATTTTTTATTGTACTATGTATATAGTTTTTTATAATTGCATCATGAAAATTAAAAATAAACAATATATTACTGCGCTTAATATTAATCCACGCATTGTTGGACATCCTTGTTCGGATGAATATTCATCACCTAGTAACGTGTTAATAACTATATGCATAGCTGGACTTGAAATTATGTAAAAAATTAATGCTCCGTAAATTGAATGTCTTAATTTTCTATTTACATCGATCTTTGATTTACCCATGCTTAGAAATGAAATTACACCAAAAATTAATGTTAAAACTAATATTTTTGTTTGTTCTGCACAATAATATTGTCCTTTGTATTGTCTTGTCCGCATGAGATTAACAAGAAAAAAAATAAATGCTGAAAAAAAACTTATATTGACTTGTTTTGATAAACTGGTCATTTTATATTTATTAAAGATAAAATAATTTAATTTTTTGACTAATATTATCTATATCATTTGATATTATAATGTTAAATAACCTTTGTATTTATTCATAGAATAAACGCGAGAAAGCTTTTTAAAGCTAGTTATGCTAAAGCATGATTCGCCTTTAGGCTTGCGCGACAAAAGTCGTTGAATTAATTGTTTATTTTACACACACTTCAGTATTAGTCCCTCAAATCCACATACTATTATATGTTTGCAGTTATGCCACAATAACTTAAACCAATTTTGTGTTCATGATAAGCAGAATTACACGTGTAAAAAATAATTTTTTTATTTTATATAAATTTTATTTTGCTGCGATGCTAACTAATCTATTAATAAATTCTTGCGGCGATATTACGGTACCATTATATTATGTCTAATTTATTTTTTAATTTTATCTAAATATGGTTTTAGTTTTAATATGTCTTCGTTTGATAAATATTTTGTGTCTATTAATTTATCAGGTATATCGCTATTGTAAAAAAATATTTTTTTAAATTTATATGCACCAAATAATTCGTTTGTAAGTATCAAATTATAAACATCATTTGTGAACACAAATTTATATTTTTCATCAAAGCAATTTTTGAGCATTATTTTGTACAATTCAAGATATAATTGTTCATTATTTATTTTTATTTTTTTATCGAGGATACGATAATTTTCGATAATTGATATATCGTCATTATATTTTTTGCCAATTTTCGACAATAATTTTGTTGTTATTTTTTTTAATATTTTTAGGTTCTGTTCAGTCAGCGACACACTAAAAAAAGAATTATTTGTACTTTTAATAAGATGATTAAGACCACCATATAGATTATATATTACGCAAGATGCTGTGGATATTTTGTTTTTTATTAATTTTTCTGTCAAAATTTTATTTATGAAGTACTCATCTATTCCATAAATAAATTTTTGCGCTTGTTCACCATAACGACTTTCATTACTATGTTTTATTGCATAAAATGACATTTTTGTGCTAGATTTGTCATTTTTTGCATAATGTATAAAATCTGATAATATATGTCTATCTAATGGTACAAATGAACAAATTTCTCGTGCAAGAGCATATGGAGTAATTTTATCATTTATTGACATCGGATATTTCATCAATAAATTTTTGTTTATATCTCCATGCTTGTAGAAATGAATTTTATTTTTGGCTTTGTCATTTAAATTCATGATATATTTTATATTTGACATAAATTGATTTGATACAATGTCATCTATGTCAGATATTATTACAACATTTGCATCATTATTTGGAAAATTAAACATCGGAAAAAATCGCACCATAGATGCAAATAATCCAACATGAAAATTTTTTATTTTATATTCTTCACAATTAAATAATACCATCTCGAGATTTTTTAAGTTTTTAAATTTTTTCATTATTTTTTCGTCATCATGAATATGCCTGTCAATGAACATCCTCATAGTAAATTGTGGATAATATTTCGTTATGTGGTTATACAATTTAATAGAACCATCAACGTATAAATTAAAATTTTTGTAATATGAATTCATTTTAAAAAATGAACATGATATAATATTTTTTTTATTATTATGGTTTATTTTAAACAGCGGTATAAAATTACAAATATTATTGTCTAGATAGCTCATTATATTGTTACTATAAATAATTTTATAGAAACAATATAATTAAAATACAAATACATTTTATGAACTTTATGTCGTATGCAATTTATTTATATATCAATAAAATACGATGTTATATATAATAAATTTAACTTTTTGGTCAACACATCATATGTCCATTTTAACATAAGGCGTATTATTGATATCATCATATGAAATTTATACACGACCAATAGGATATACTTTGTCTTTTAATTTCATGATTAAAAATAAAATAGTTAAAATCACAAAAGATAATGTTGGCTAACATTAAGAAAAAATATGGAGACAGCATTTATTTCATTGAAGAAACGAAAAAAAGAAATATCGTTGTAATTGATTGACCTTTTTTTAGGAGTTTCACATGGACAAATTAAGTGATATTAAATTTATCCATGCAAGTTATATTAAATTTAAATGGGATGCAAGCTAGGCAATTAACAATTTTTAATTTTCAAACATTGATTGCATCATAAATGTAGCGACAGATGGCTTAAATTTGTGTTGTTCCATGTTTGTCGTAATTAGTTCATGATGTTTAATACTTGATGTATTTTGTATTTTGTGTATATTTTCACTCACTTTGTACATACATTTTAAACATAAATCATAATTACGGTATCCTATTGATTCTTTTATGTTAGTTTCAAAACATCTATCACATACAATGCGTGAGGATGGATTATTATAATGTGAATGTGCAGGATTATAATATTGTCCAAATTTGTATAAATTAAGTATATCCGATTTATTCATGTATGTTATATGTTATATGTTATGTAATTTAAATTCCACATATACACACATATTATGACTTAAAATAGAGTTACTATATATGAATATAATTATGGGCGTCCAAACAAAAATATATAAAAATGCATTTACCCATGACAATATAAAAGATAAAAAGTTAGTGCTAAAAATGTTGGTGTACGAAAATGAATATGGTAAAAGTACCACAGTTAAAAATATGTATAGAGATGAATTATTATACTATAATCGTGATTTAACTATAACGTACGCTATACATAGACACGTTCTTGATAAATTTGATTTCGACACATCATACGAAAGCGTTAAAAATTACAGAAGTATTTTTTTAAATTATTACAATTCGCCATCTGATTATGATAAAGATGTCATTAATTCGGTATATTATATAAAATACAATAAATGCGTTTTTTATGATAAACCATTGCTAAATATAGGCGAGAATATGGTTGACTGCAAATTGTTAGATATTAACGGCAATCATACAACGTTATTTTCTATTTTAGAAAATTCTTCTTTTGAACATGCTTTTATAGGCGCATTCTCAAACTCATGACCACCATTTCTTGCTCGCAAAGAAAAATTATTTTCTTTATCGGACAAAATGAAAGAACACAATATATTGTTCATCCTTATACAAATTGATGAAGCGCACAGTGATTTGTGGCCAGCAGGTTTAATCAATCAGCCAGAACCTCAAGAGAATATAGATGATAGAATTCATCGCGCGCAACATTTTGTAAAAAATGAAAATGTTCCATTTCAAGTATACATAGACGATTGGGACAATGAGTTTGCGGAATGTTATCATGCGTGGCCTGATAAATTTTATGGCATAAATAAAAATAAACAAATCATTTCAAAATCTGAATATGGTAATGATGCTGTAATATTAAAAGATTGCATCGAAATAATAACCGAAATTGTTGGCGATAAATAAAAAAATAACATTTTAATGTTTATTTTAATGACTGATTTACGACAATGCTATTTTTAGAGTTTAAACATAAATCATGACACAAATATATATTATCCATATGATTATTTAAATATTTTGTTAAATATTTAAATGTTTGCGATATATAATGCATAAATTAATATAATTTTTTTATGTATTCATCAATTGAATTATATGATGCATAATTATTTTTGTTGACTTTTGCGTTAATAAATAATACATCTAATGGATACGCGGATTCGTCAGGCAACATCATAAATTTAGCATTCATTATATCTTCTTCATTTTTTTGTTCCGTAAGATGTTCTTTAATATTACTAAAATTTATCGTTATTTCTTTTCCGATTTTAAAAAATGGAATTATTATCAATTTTTATGTCATCACCAAGTTTAATGTTATGACATCCAATATATTCATCATAAGTTAACAATTCCATTTTAGTGTATTTATTTAATTCATAATATTTGATGCATAATATATATGTATATATTCGTAATTTTAACTTTTTATTGTCCGCTCATTAATCCATTCAGATATATCCAAACGGTCATTATTTTTAATAGACAAAATTATAAATAAACACATAGAAATCATATTTGTGTCACGACATTTACATTTTTTTATTAAAATATTATCACCACGCACGCCATCATAAAAATCATGATAATAATCCCACACAAGTGAATCATCATTTTGACATTTATGTTCCGTCTGATTTTCTTTTGTTAAGCTGGCAAAATATTGATGTCCGTCAGATGCACCATTATTAAAATATTGTAATTCGTGAGAACATGGTAGCACAAATATATTATTATTAATATTTGTAAACATGCATTTTAATGTTTCTTTTGTTCTTTTTAAATCCGAAACAAAATAATAATCAAAATTAATATTTTTCATTTTTTTACCAATATTATGTGATTGTAATTCACCTGGACCGGTTATAGATGGGTCTTTCATGTCGTTAAAATATATTATTTTTTCTGTTATCGATAACGTATTGTGATATCCTTCACCATGTCTAACAATATATATGTTTAGATCAGCAACTATATCACTTTGTTCTAGATTTAAGTTATGTAATATTTTATGGTATGTGCTGTCACAATTATGGGCATAATGTTCTTTTTTATTAAATAATGTATCATATGATTCTTTTTCTGCATCATTTACAAAATACTTGCAATTTGATTTAACATAATTTAGTTCACCATCATGAAACATTGATGTGCTAATTCGTTTTTTTGATATTTTTAATAATATCGTTGCACAATTTTTTAATTTTATTGATTTGTTATTTTTGTTGTTCATAGAAATGTTTAATTTTTTAAGAAGACATTTTATTCGCCCCCCATGTGATACAATGCATATATTTATTATTTTTCCATTTTTATATGTTATTGTTTTTCTTTTTGATTTTTTGATGGATTTATGTCGTTTGCTTTCTATAAACAAACGAATTATCACCACACACGCAATCAATATAATAAATAATAAATATTTATACATTATAATTACGTCGCAAAATATTAATAAATAATTGATGCGCATTGAATTGTGAATTTATAATATTTTGTTAAAATATTGTAAATATAAAATATGTGATTACTTTCCGTAATTTTGTGTGATTGCTTCTTGATGTGATTCCGCAACTTCCTTGGTTAATTTGCGCTGTTTTTTAATCTCAATTTTCAATGTCTCGATGGTTTCATTAAGAGTAACCACATATTGTTTCATATTGTCAATGAATGCTTTCATGTCAGCAGATGTTGCTTTATATTCTAGATATGCCGTGTCCATATCTTTTTTCCATTTACCAGTCACTTCATTACTTCTTGAATGCGCTTATTTTGCTCTTTTGTCAACGATGCTAAGTCAAAAATAAGCTTTTCATGTTCTTCCTTCCTGATGGCTATTTCACTTTTGGATGCGAGAATTTCTAGTGCTTTTGTGTATCCGTCTGATTCAAATTCTCTGTCCATTTCATCATTTTTTTGTTGAAACGATTTTTCAAGATCATATTTTTCTTTGTCAAAATTACTTTTTAAATTGTACGATTTATTGGCATTTTCCTTACTTATTTTATCAAATTTATTGTAATATTTTTCGTCTTTTTTTTAATTTTAATATCAATTTCTTTAATCGAATTTTCTGAAAATTCTTTTAATGAATCAAACGAATCAACAAACTATTGCTGAATTTTTTAGGCATTTTCAAGTTTTTTTGATAGTACGTCAACTTTTCTCATTAGTTCAACGTTGAGGTCATGGTTAGATTCAGGTGGCGCAATATTATATTCGCCATCAGTGTCAACAATTTCTGTTTTTTTAGGTGCAGCAGTTTTTTAATTCTTGGTTTTGATTCAGATATTAAAATATTGTTTTTTTGAAACTTTAAATAATTTTTCATAATATTTAACTTATTTTTTATTCAAATTATACAATATTGCGTTTATCGTGGCATAATTATTGATTAACTGTATAAATAAAATTGAAAATGAATACATATTGATGGTTCCATTACTTAACCACATATATTATACAAGCCTTTCAATTAATTAATAACTGCACAAAATGGCTTCACTTGGAAAATGGACAGTAACAACATATGCTAATTCAGACCGCGTTACATTGTTTGCGAATGGTGGACTCGTGTACAAAATCGTGGGCATACGTCGCATTATTGATGGAAATGATGTGGTTGCTATACAAGTCACTTTCATGTCGATTAGTGATTGTGAAAATTTTAAGAACTTTGCGATGGAACTTTCCGGCACCACTCACGGAACAAATGACTGTTGGCATTTCAAATTTTTTGTGAAGAATGACATGGAGAAAACAAAATCATTTCTTTCAGATCTTTGCAAATACGAAAACAGCATGATGGAAATTATTGACATTATTTGCGATTCTATTGGCATCAAACCTTGCGATTTGTCTATGGGTGATTTGTGCGCAGAGCAAGACTCCATGCAAGTTTCATGAATATGTCGACGCGTTTTTTTATCATCTGCACGTTAGAATGGTCACGTGATTTATTTATGTCACTATTCTTCATCTCGACGATAATTTATCCGGATGTTGCTTTATTACTACGCGCCTTGATTTTTTACGCATGATTTAGGATGATATATTATTAGCTTCAGCGATATAAAATAAAAATTAATCAGTCCGTTAATTTATTTTCGGTTAATCCACAATTTAAAAGAGATGGCGATGTATTATTATCATATCTACCGTACAATGTTCCTAAGTTACTGCATTTATATTTATTGTTATTAAATATATTTTTACTTTTTACGGTCATATTTATGAATTTAATATTTTTGCATGGATTTGATTCGTTGCACATTAATAATCCAGAATGATAATTTGAATTTTCAATGTAAATATTTTTAATTGTAACGTACGGATTTGTTGACGGTATCGGAAAAAAACCCTGCCCAGTTCCGTCAGGTTCATTTTGTTGTTGTGGTCCAATATATATTGTCCACATGACTGGATTATATGCAGTCATATTTTGATACATTATATCTTCAATTATTGCCTCCGTATCATTTGCATCATCTATATTTCCTGTCTTGACATATATAAATTTCAACGGTTGATAAGAATAAATGTTCTGAAATGTTATATTTTTTACACAATTTTGTTTTTTTGATGCTACGCTTCCTATGCTTAATCCAGCACCTCTATAAATAATGATGTTATTAATTAATGCATTTTGTGTACAATTAATTTCAATGCCATTTATTTTATTATTATTGTTATCAATTGGTTTAACAGCGATTGAGTCATCATAGTTTGACATATTGATGTCATGCACATATATATTTTTTCCGCTGAAATCAATTCCGTCTGTGTTGTATGGAAATACATTGAATCCATCACCCGAATTAATGTCTACCCATATGTTCATATTTTTAATTTCCATGTTCATCACATGATCGCAAAAAATATTAAACCTTGGACTGTTTTTTAAACTTAAATTTTCGATTAATATGTCAGTAGTATTTTTAATGTATATCATTGTTGGTCGTTGGCGCACAATTTCTTTTTTTAAAAATTCAGACCACCATATGTAACCTTGACCATTCACCACGCCGTTTCCGGTTATCATGATATTTGTGCTGTCACGAATATCGATCGCATTATAATATGATTCATCGTCAACCATTCTCCATAAAGATGTGTCATTGTGTAAAATAAAATTTCCGTCAATTTGAAGAGTCACGTCAGACAAACCATAAATAATTGGTTCAATTCTAATGAAATATGTATTTGGCACATAATATATTGTCTCATTTTTTTTTAATATGACGATATCCATTGGTTGTGCATCATTCATTGCGTTAAAAAATGCAAGTCCATTTTGTAACACACAATTATCATCATATTCTCCATCAACACATGCACCATAATCGCTTATGTATATACATGTCGATGCACATATTGCAAATTTTACAAAGATAATTATTTTGATCATCATAATGTTGCGTTTATTTAATTATTTAACTATCCAATGTGCACTATTTTATTTATAAAAAAATCAATTTTTTATATGAAACATCGTTGATTCAGCTAATAAATTATTTTTTGTAACGCGCATTGTTATTGCAGTCAATCATTGGTATCATAATAAAAAATTGAATATGTGTTTACGTTGAAATGTCCATCATGTTATTCTTTATTATAAATCGCTCACACAACACATAAAATGGCTGCCGCACAAGAAAAACAACCATGGACTGCAAATGTTCACGAAAATCCTGAGCGATTTTTCAAGTGTTATCAACGTTCCATCAGTTGCACTAATCAACAAACTTGTGCTAAAATATCATCACTTAAATTTACCGAATGTTCTGCTTCGTCTGATGTGGATTTTAGATTTGAAAATGATGCCGATTGTGACCGTTTTATTCTTTTCATGATCGGGCATGGCATTAGCATGGAGCGAGGACGTTTTACAAATGTTGTTCCCGAAGACAGAAATCAATGGAATGAAAAGAAAATGTGCAGTTTGTTGATGGCACTTGTTGCGTACGACGATTCATTGAAATCCGTCATTGGTGACCTTTGTGATTTTCTTAAAATTGACCGATCGCTGTCAGTCACCATCGAACAATTGGTAGCAATGAGTGTGACCGATGCATGTGAAAGTGCTGTAAAGGTACAATCTTGTGGCTTCAATTCGTTGATTTTTCAGCTGATCGAATATTATTTCAAAAAATTGTGCGATGGTGACGAGTCAGTGACTCCACAATAACTTTGCGACTTGATTGATTCGGTTGATCCAAAAAATGGATGTCATGCGCAGGCGTTGGACATCAAATTCAATATGTTGCTGGGACAAGACCAAACAAGCATGACACCAGATGAAAAAATTTGGACCAAACAGATGTTGTTCGATACTGCTTTCAAAAAAGGCGACGTTGAATTTTCGCAAAGCATCCTCGGCGAATTGTGCGGACTTCCATTGGGTTCCTCAACGTTTGACGCATCTGATCTTCTCGGACTGGTGTTTCAGCTTTCATCGAAAGTCAAAGAATTGCAACCGCGAGACGACTGATTATTTTATTCAACAAATTGTTCCTCCTCATGTGATACAATATTATTTCAAGTGCTTTGATTTTTATTTTTTTATTAATGATACATAATAGTCATGATAAAAATTAAACATATTTAATTGATTCGCGTCACCATCGTGACACAGACACAGGAAAAATCCAAAAACTACTATCTTTCGAACAAGGTGGTATCCGATGAAGAGGAACAAGAGCTTTTTAGCTTTAATCCCAACAAGTTGAACAAAAAAACAGGTGTCATCATTTTGACATTCGGTGGTCGCAAGTTGGCAATTCAGGTTATTGATGTTCTGAGGAGGAAAAAAAGGAAGGGGACTGACATGTTTGGCAGTTTGTGACGAACGCGAACTACATTTACAAGATTGATTGCGACCTTTACGAGATTGACTAGAAGCTTTGCGTTATGGACTTATTATTTTATTTTTTGAGAGTGCATATATTGTGCACTGCATTATTTGTCCGCTATAACAAAAAAAATTATAATGCGTTTTATTAAACACAATGAGCGCTTTTTTTCCACAAACAAATGCGGATTTTTACAGTGGACTCAAGCACTATTTTGGTGATGATGTATTGACAATAGGTTCTAATGGTGACGATTATAGTGGACAACAAATAAGTCAAATTCGTGATTGGAATGTATCATTAGTGACAAATATGTCTTACGCATTTGATGGCAGAACATCTTTTAACGCAAATATAGCTTCGTGGAATGTTAAGCGCGTAGTAAATTTTGAAGGGATGTTTCGAAATGCGTCTTCATTTAATCAAAATGTTATTGCATGGGTACCTAATTTTAATTTAAACATCGTAAGAAGATACTATAACGATAATGGTTACGGAAATGCCATAAATATGTTTAAAGGAGCAACACAAATGATGAGTAAATATGGTTACGGTGGTTCTGTTGCGTACTATCTTTACAGTACAGATGATCCTGACGTGAACAATTCCGATTTTGAAGGACTGCCTAAACCCGAATTTTTTAATAATAGATATCAACCAACAAATTTATCGACGTCTATATCTAATTATTTTAATGGCATTGAATCTGGAAGTGGTATAATTGTTGCGGGCACATACAATAACAATAACACGAAAAATATAATCGCAACGTGGAATTTACAAAATGTACAACAAGATTTTAACAATGCATTTTCAGTAAATAATAATGCATCCGCCGCGACTTTTAATATTGATATTTCTCGATGGTATACTAGCAATGTTTTAGATATGAGTTATATGTTTTATGGGGCAGCCGCTTTTAATCAAGATATATCGGGTTGGGCTACAAATAAGGTGACGAATATGAACAATATGTTTGACGGTGCAATTGCTTTTAATAAAAATACATCTGCATGGGTCACAAATAACGTGGAAACAACTAGTTATATGTTTAATGGTGCCACTAATTTTAATAGCGGTATATTTGCTTTATCGTCAAAAGCTACTGATATTAGTAATATGTTTAACGGTGCCGTTGCTTTTGATCAAGATGTTTCTGGATGGGTTGTGACTAATGTTGTTACTGCTACCGGTATGTTTAGTGGTGCAACTAATTTTAATCAAGATGTTTCTGATTGGGACGTGACAAATGTTGCTGATATGTCACATATGTTTAACGGAGCAACTAATTTTAATGGCGCCATATTTGCTTTACCATCAGGTTCTGCGGCAAATGATCTCAGTAATATGTTTAACGGAGCAACTAATTTTAATCAAGAT
>Ga0115008_10000072_pt1 | contig 56010 bp, 62 predicted proteins | sample FraStrMetagenome_FD_87164 | JGI IMG/M metagenome (GOLD analysis project Ga0115008, IMG submission 87164) | Marine eukaryotic phytoplankton communities from Arctic Ocean - Fram Strait ARC3M Metagenome | ecosystem: Environmental > Aquatic > Marine > Oceanic | place: Fram Strait | collected... | reverse complement strand
GATAAATCAACCAATTTTGTATGTGTTCATAAAGAGAAAATAGATACCATGTTTATATGATGAGTCGTTCCATATGTCCTTTACATGGAGCATACGACTTTCGGTGCCACTGTGTAATGCCGTGTTCCAGAATCCCTTCTCTATGCGTCTTCGTAGCATATCCCATATTGGTGTGTAATCCGTATTTGGTTACCAACTCGGGGTGTTGGTCGCATAAACCAAGCACGTATTGGTCACGGGAGGTTTTTGCTAAGATGCCCGCAGCGGCAATTCCCATATACCTTCCATCACCCTTTTCAAACGTATGAGACTCTAATGAAATGAACATCTCCCTCGCCGGGTCAAATACATTATAAGGTTTAAAATAATTACCATCAATTAATGCAGCAAAGTCGTCTATTGTCAACGCAGGGTCTTTCTGCTGAAAGTGGGCGATTGTCTCGCGAATACACTTATGCATACCTACCATCACCGCCTGTAAAATATTGAGTTTGTCTACTTCAGCAGAATTCAAGGATGTTACATGTGAAAATAGAGCATGTTCCTTGATTGTATTGGCGACAGCATTTATTTTTTTTTTGGAAGTGAATTTTTTACTATCTTTGATGTTTTCTCCAGGAAAAGCATTTTCATCTTTAGGTAAAACAACACAAGCTACATACACATGTCCAAACAAACAACCGCGACCTGCCTCATCTATACAAATTTCATACTTGTGTTTGGTTGGTTCATAAAATCTTGCTAACATTGTATTTTATTTGACAGAATACGCAAATCAAATAAACAATTCAATTTTCATAGAAACTATTTTTTTCGGTTTATAATTTATAATAATTAAAGATGAAACTGAACATGAAATTCAAAATGTCGCCTTTGATTATATTTTTGATATTGTTGGTCGTATTGGTCATCGCAATGTTTATTGGAAGAGCATCACGCGAGGGTCTTACGAGCACGCCTATTACTAAAAAAGTAGACGAATACTCCACCACGAAAGATTTACATGTGTTACACGAGAACATTATGTTTGATCACGCGAATGGAAATTTAGTAGAGGTGCAAGGCACAGACGCATCTGGTAACGACGTATCGGGAAATATATTTATAACTCCTCGTTCTGGTGCGATAACTTATTACACAGATGGAACAGACGCATCCAGCAATGCTAGTTTTACTACTGGTTCCATCAGTCCTTCTCATGCTTCATGGGAATATCCCAGTCAAACTACCATCAAGAACGAAAAGAATGTGTATTACATCAGTTGGGACAATAGAACATACATGATGATTGTGGACAAGAACGAAAAGAAACTGGTGGGTTCTTATCTGTTTGACGGAAAAACTACACAGGTTGCTGATAACACTGAAACACCCATTATGCTGAGTCACTACCGCTCTTTAGCAAATTCTTCTAACAACTCTTTGGTGAGCGAACCTCTATATAGCGAAGAACGAGATGTATACCAACTTGCCGAAAATGTGAAATACGATTTCAAGACTGGCGATTTAATTATCAAATCCAGTTCTGAGGAGATTAAGATATACAGACGCGGAGAAGGATTAATTAGCACGGATGCGAATATTATCAAACAGCGTTCCAGTGTCACTATGTCTGAATTTGTGCCGATGTATGCTTCAGATGAACGTGGTCAGAACGTGGTAGTTTACCTGCCTTACAAGGAGAGCACGGTGGTTATTTTGCTTGGCCTAGAAGGTTCTGCCAGTGATGTGTTGGTGATGAAGTCTATCACGAAGTTATCAGAGAAAGGCGTGGAAGGACCCAATGGAAAATCCATTCTTGAACTGAAGAGTGGAACGGAGAAGACGGACGATAATGCGAAGACGACAGATGCTACCCCAGAAGTGACGTCTGAAGATTACATTTTGAAGACACAGATTGTCCCACCTGTTTGCCCCACTTGCCCCACTTGCCCCAAGGACGTGACCTGCACGAATTGTGGAGGACAAGGAGGGTCTGGGACTATGGACGTGGATGGTAAATCAATGGTGAAAGATGAGAAAAAGAAACCCATTAAAAACGCAGTGGGAGGTGTGGGCGAGATAGCCGAGGAGACAGTAGGTGCCGCTGGAGATGTGACTGGAAAGACCGTTGGTGCGGTAGGAGACGTGGCTGGAAAGACCGTTGGTGCGGTAGGAGACGTGGCAGGAAAGACCGTCGGCGCGGCGGGAGATGTGGCTGGAAAGACTGTAGGTGCCGTGGGAGATGTGGCTGGAAAGACGATTGATACAGCCGACAGTTTAATCAGAGACACTGCTGGAACTGCGACAGGATTAGTGAGGGACACTGCTTCTGGCATAGCGGGTCTGTTTAGAATGTCCCCAACAGATGTGAAAAAGAGAGAAGAGAATAAGAACGCTCAACCTGGACTACAAAGTGGACTGGGAACCCGCACACAAAACACTGCTCTTCCAAGTAAGAATCACCGAACATCGGAGTTTGATTACATGGGAACAGTGCCCGCGAAGAGAGCGAATCAATTTATGCCCGTGACTGCTGATTTCAGTGCGTTCTCCAGATAATCACAGTATAGACTAGACAAATTTTATTATATTATAGAAAAAATATATAATAAAATGGAGAGAATATAGGTAAATGAAGAGGACAACTGCTATGAATGATGTGAACGAACATCTTGAAAGGACTCATATAGCGAATGAATTAAAATCATTATTGCTGAATTTTGACAACTCAATGAATGATGTTTCCTTCAAGCGAGGATTTTATATTTATGGATCACCTGGTTCTGGAAAAACGAAGTTCGTGTTGGATGTTATACAAGAATTAGAATTTGATGTTATTAAATATGATGCCGGTGACGTGCGCAATAAGAACTTGATAGAGACAATAACAAGCAGTAATATCGCATCTCAAAATGTATTACAAATGATGGAGAAAAAGAAGAAACGAATCGTGATATTGATGGACGAGATAGATGGCATGAACAATGGAGACAAAGGAGGCATCAATGCGTTGATTAAGTTGATACGACAGAAGAAAACGAAGAAACAGAAGTTAGAAAGTACTACGAAAAACCCCATTATATGTGTAGGCAATTACAGTATTGACAAGAAACTAAAGGAGTTGATGAAAGTATGCAACGTATTTGAATTAAAACTGCCCACACAAAATCAGGTGCACAATTTATTGACGAACAATATCGTTCACTATAACCGCATTGACGAAGAAAAACAGAACGTCGTATTGAATTACATTCAAGGCGATCTTCGCAAACTGGAATTTGTAACAAAATTATTGATAAATAAGCCCGAATTGATTAACACAGATAAGTTGAATATCATTTTCAAGCGTAAATCTGTGAATGAAGACGCGAAAAAGACGACGCAGCAACTTATTAACAAACAGTATACATTAGAAGACCACGCGCGCATAATGAACGAGACTGACCGGACGATAATTTCTCTTTTATGGCATGAAAACATAGTAGATGTTCTAGAAACTCAACCTAAAGACCAAAGTTTCCCGTTGTATCTACAGCTTCTGGATAATATTTGTTTTGCCGATTATATTGACCGGATTACATTTCAAAGTCAAATATGGCAATTCAACGAGATGAGTTCCCTAATCAAAACTTTTTACAACAATAAGTTATATCACGAATATTTTGACAAGAAGCCACAATTTCAACCGGTGGAAGTTAGGTTCACGAAGGTATTGACAAAATATTCAACTGAATACAATAATCTGATGTTTATTATCAATCTATGTCAGAATTTGGATTTAGATAAGAAAGACGCATTGGCCATGTTTCAGGATTTACGTATATTCAAAGGAAAGGATTTTTATGAAAAGAACGATGTATTAAACGCAGTTGAGAAAATGTTTCAAGATACAAATATAACGAAACTAGATATTAAACGAGTATACCGGTTTCTAGACAAGAATGTAAAGAAAGATGCGATAACAGATGAGTTGGACGAGGAATAATATGGCACATGGATGTAATATAATTATACAACAATACGTTACATAATTATATATGCGAGACTATACTAAGTCAATCAAACGACGGGTTCGGACTTATTTGTAGGAGAAGTGCCATCTTCCATTGGTTGGGTAAATGACTGAGGTGCCTCGGTCAATTGTGGCTGAATACTAACTTGAGGCACAGGAATAGGAGGAGGAGGTCTGATATCCGACTCCTTCAACACTCGTTCCAAGGCTTCCTTTTCTTTACGAAGAGATACGGTTTTATTATGAAGGTCAACTAGTTTATGTTTCATTAATTCAGATAATCGGTCCATCTCTTGCTTATCCTTTTTATGTTTTTCAAGTTCAACCTGCTGTTGTTTAATAATTTCAACAACCTGTTTGTTTGATAGCTGCATCTGACCTTCTGGGCGATTCAGTATGATTGGCCCATTTTCTTGCTGCTTTTCTAACATCGCCTTTTTCATTTCGTCTCGCTTTGCCTCTATTTCTTTGATCTGTTTCAACACATCAGGTTTCATGTTAGGGCGTCCTGGCTCGTACACACTAAGTAGTTTATCAATGTCTTCCAAAAAAAAGCGTTTAATCGCCTTCTCACTCTTTCTACGAATAAAATTATTTACTACTTTCCCCGACTCTTTAAAATATTTCGGGTCTTGTTGCTGCTCAAACATTTTTCGTTTATCAAATGTATTATGGTCATGTGAGAATACAAGGATTGTCTTCATTGGGTCAAGCTGAGCAAAGGGAATCGTATAATCCTTCAAGAAAGCTCGCTCTTCTGCCAGTGCTGCGTGGTCTTCATACTTTGTCTGTAGCAATAGCTCCTTTTTAAAGGCGAATGTTCCTGCCGTTGCGTGATTCGGTCCATATGGTCCACACTGAATCATTTTATTCATGCCCTTAAAATAGATATAAATTTCACTGGAACCGGCACACAAGGCCGTCGGGTTATCAACCAACGTAGAAACCGCATGCGAAACGCGTTCCGGAGGATAATAGTCGTCATCGTCCATATACACTATAATGTCACCGGTTACTTGTTGGTGCATGAAATTTCGCTTCGCACCGAGAGTCATTTTGTTTTCCACCTCAAAGTATTTAATTTGAGGGATGTCGGCTGCTTTTATCAAATCGCCAATCTTGTCAGTTCCATCATCCACAATAATCCACTCAATTTTGGATTTGGGATAATCCTGGTGATGAAAACATTCAAACATATTCTGAATAAATGGACGACGGTTAAACGTGGGTGTGCATATACTTACGAATGGAAGAGTTTTATTCTTATTTTTTCCCATATTTTCCTCTAATACTATTTACAATAAAAAGCCTTTTATTTCATTTTTATTGTAAGTATAATAAATGAAGCGACCTACGGAGAGTCCGCCGTTTGGAAAATGTAACTAAATGGATTGTCCATCAAGGTGGTCAGCCCAACGACAAGAGCCATCGTAAGAGGTATTAATTTATTCTTTAGACTGTCACTTCTCATATTTCTATAATAATCCAAACTCGCCACTGCGAATAGAACAATAAAAGACAGATAATGAAGATTTTTGTATACAAAATAAGACATGCGATTCAGATAATATTTGAAATCACCTACAAATCCGGTTTTTCTACAGTTATTTTTGGACGGTATTTCATATTCTCGCATTTCTTCAATAATCATGGTATATAATTGTTCAGCAAGTGTGTATGCTATCCCCATCTTCCCCTCAGAAAAATACAATAAAGAAAAGCAAGACAGCAATATAAACAACCCTACAAATAATACTGCGCCAATAGCAGGTCCCAAGAAAATAAATAACAATAACTGCGCAATCGTAAAAAGGATCCATAAAACCATAAAATAGCTATTGCTCGTAATTAATTTTACTCTAAATTCACTCATAGATGCAAAAGAAAGACCAAAAGCCCATAATATACCAATGAGTGGAATATACGTTAATGGACTAGAAAAATCTGCCTTCGTAGCGGACATAAAAACCGTTTTTAATGCGTCCGGTCCGTATCTGGCAGCAGTAAACATACCTACAAAGGTTAGGATGTATAAGACATTCACATTAAAGATGTTACTAAGAAAATCAGGCGCGGTTTCAACAAACTTTCCAAAAGTATCAGATACAAATAATGGTCCGCTTAACAAATAATCGAGCGGTTCATATCGCGGATCAGGCGGCTTTTGGATTTCCGGAGCATGTTCTTTCATTTTGCGTATATATTCTGCGGTGATGCGGTAAATCACTGGATATCCCGACGCAAATTTGGAAGTATCAAAATTTTTATCATATGGGTCATACTCTACAAGTCCCAGTCGTTTTCCATCAATACGTAAAAACATAGTAACACAGAAATTGACAGTCAAGAAAAATGCGACCAAAAGGGCAAAGAAACTGTAAATATAGTTTTTTAAGATGCGTGTATCCTTTTCATACACTTTTTCATTCGTCAACGACCGGATGATTGCTTCCGCAAAACCGCCCCCTGTCATAGAATCCGCGTTTCCAAAAAAATCCCGAATGGACTCGGATGAATTTTTATTTTTATTTTTATTTTTATTATCATCCGTTTCGTTCTTAGGAGGAGGATTGTTGGGTTCATAGATATCGTCGTCTCCTCCCTCGTACTCATCCTTAGAAAATTTCGCAATAGGACTCTTAGGTAACCCTTCTATAACAGTATTATTAGACGAGTCAATAATTACGTCATCATGTATGTTCTGTAGTTGTTCAATATTGTTGTAATTATACATTTTTTTCTTCTTCTTTACTGACTTTATCTTATGTTTCATGTTTTCTACTTGAAACTCAGAGGCACTACTATTAGGGTCTTTACTAAATGTTTTCTTATGAAGTTTCTTTTCTGTAGTATCGGTATTTGTCATGGATATAATTTCTTTTTTATAATATAGAGTCTTATAAAAAAGCAGTCAAAAGATACTCATTATTTCGCATATAACATACCACAATTTCCTCCCACAAAAGACAACACGTTGTATCTCTCCTCAAACACAGTAAGGTTATAATTATAATCAAACAACCTCCAGTTTGCCTTGCGGACACCGATCGGATTACCTGAAACGTCACAAATAATATCAAAACTTGAGTTACTGCTCACGGGGGGAATATATGTGGTGAGCTCTAACTCAATATTTTTGAATTTACTCAAATTGATTGCGCCCGACGGTTGATAATCAAATGGATTCGTATTTAAACAAAAATTATAACAATAAAGACCCTCTTTCGCATTGCCCTTCGTTCGCGTATATTTCTCAATATATTCATACACCCCATGGGTTAGAATATTTTCACGGTATTCACCATCCAGAACAATACCCATTGTTTCTAATATATGATAACGGTTGTCACTCGCATAGTCACCCGTAGTAGCGATACCAGTATTGATTTTGCTTTCTGGATTGATATTTGGATAGGTCACCGTATCTGCGTCTAACTGAAACCCCGTAGAACCGGCGACGACTTCATAAGAGCTAACATTCACGGGCATCGTTTCATAGGGCCAATTCGAGTAATTGTCCCATTCATTGCGCAAGTTTACATCATTACGTTGAAAATACCACATCCAATTCGCAACCATTCCACTGGATTCTATTTTGACTTTTTTGGTTCCCGTGATATTTTCATATTTATATTGATGTACATCTTTCACTAAATAAACATGGTCTTTCGCTGCAAATACTTGTGACTCTTCTTTAGATAAAAAGCAATACGTAGACAGTAAATGAACGTCTGCGTTCCAAGTGGACACTTTGTTTTCATAACTTGCCGGGCTAATATCTGCTGCAGGGGGTGTTTGTAAAAAACGATACATTTGAAATCGGCTTTCGTTGAAATCGGGCTGAACATAAGGGAAGTTATAGGTTACATCAAATACATCTCTTACTTGAATTAAGTCTCGGATTGGTCTCAACGTTACATTCACAGTAAGTTCGTTATACTGAAGTGCAACCAAGGGAAACGCGGAACCGCTATTTAGACAAAAAAAGCTATTTAATGGTATATATAAGTTTCGCCCACGAATAGATGGTTCACTTCCAGTAGAAGTAGTAGTATAATAGGCTGATGGATATGTATTAATACGCTGATGAGACGTTGCTGGGTCGTACATCTCCTTTACATTGCCACTCATTCGGTTAAATAAGGTTTTTTTTTCATCACTAAAATCTCTTTCTACCATCGACGCGATATATTCACCACTATATCTTTGTAAATTCATTGACCCACAATTGATTTCAATCTCCTTTATCATCATCGCTCCCACATTTTTTATCCAACGAAAATCATATGGCACCCAATTGAAATTCGTTCCATTTCCATCGGTTCCAGAAATAGGATGATAGATTGGACTCCATATATCAGGTAATGTAACAACTACATATGTATCCATTAATAGTTCCGCGTAGCGAGGAATTTTAAAGGTAAATGTAGAAGGTTCATTCAATCTAAGCTCTCTCAAACCATTGTAATCAATACGAAATTTTTGTAGACCAAAATTACTATATTTGCTATAGGTTACCTTGAAAAATGTTTTGGTAGGATTGCCTGTTAAAATTAAATTATTGTTTCCTGTGGATACGATATTTAGTAATCCTCCTGCCATCTAATATTAATATATATACTATAAAGTATTATATTGTTGTTGGATAAATTATATTATGTGTATATTATAAATAACCAATGAAACTTCATACAATCCTAACCATAACGAGTATTTGCATCTTATTTTATCTGTTCTCCAAATTTATTGTTGTTCATGCCAAACAATGGTTAAATGTCCGGGAGACGTTTGAAAACAAAAAATGTAGCATAGATGCTTGCGAGGGGGCGACGGAGGGCTTTTTTGGAAATGCTGATTCGGAATTATCATCATTAAGCAACACGGGTGTCCCTATTCAGGTTGTATCAAGCAATAAAGAACAATCCAACGAAATATTAAAAGATTACGTGATAAAAGGTTCTTACAATACAGCAATTACTGGAAAGTATGTGAACACAGAGATGATTAAATACGTGCTTGAACGCGGTTGTCGTTTTCTTGACTTTGAGGTGCTCATGATTGACAACAAACCGAAAGTGAGTTACAGCGTAGACAAAACATTTAAAACTATTGAAACCGAGAACTCTATATTATTGGACAACGCATTAATTTCAGCAGTATCGGCCGCGTTCTCTCGTCCATCACCTAACTACAATGACCCGCTGTTTATACAATTGCGTGTAAAATCCGACGACAATTCAATCTATAAAATGATAGCGAAATCCGTAGACTACAGCTTGCGAACAAAACTGTATTCAAAAAAGGTAGATGGGGAAACGAAACTAAGTGATATTATGGGAAAAGTTGTATTGGTGATAGATAAATCCTACAACCGTAAATATGCTGAACACAGCAAATGTGAAACCGATGAGAAAGCATGTTACGATTTAACCAAGTACATAAATATGGAGAGTGGTACGACCAACCTGCATTCAAATAGTTTCACCGAAATATTAGCAGAAAATACCTTCCCGTTGGCGATTAAAGACGGTTGTGAGTTATGCACAAATGTAGATAAGTATAGACTGGCAGTCCCAAACAAACGCCTGAAAAACGAAAAAAATCCTGAGTTGAAAGAACTTGTTTTAGGACATGCGTGTCAAATTAACTTGTTTCGTTTTTATCTAAAAGGAGAGGAACTGGATACATATGAAGAGTTTTTTAATCACTTCAAATCAAGTTTTGTTCCACTCGCATCAGTGGTTCAATATTACAAGAATGCGGAGGAAATAGAAGAATAAAGGATAGACAAAATAAAATAATCTTATACTATATAAGATTATTTATGGGAAAACAACAAACCAAGAAAAAACACAATAAATACAATCATCCTGTATGCGACAACAAAATGACGTTTGATGATTGCGAATTGGCTATATTACGACAAGCGGTAGATAAAAACGAAGAAACGAAAGGTAAGAAGATTGTGAATACAACAGAGATAAAGAGTATATTAAAAATAGTAGAGGACTTTTTGATAAAAAAGAAATTAATGTGCTACGGAGGAACTGCCATTAACAATATATTGCCTTCATACGACCAATTTTACAATCGTGATGCGGAAATCCCTGATTATGATTTTTATTCACCTGATGCTCTGAAAGACGCGAAAGAATTAACAGATATTTATTATAAGAATGGATATACCGACGCGGAAGCAAAGGCAGGGGTTCATCACGGGACATACAAAGTATATGTGAATTTTATTCCTATCGCAGATATAACACAACTTGATGCTGGTCTATATAAATCTTTATTCAAACAGTCGCTTTTGGTTGCTGGTATTCGTTACGTTCCTGCTAACTTTTTACGCATGGGTATGTATTTGGAATTATCTCGTCCAGCTGGCGACATAAGTCGGTGGGAAAAGGTGCTGAAAAGATTGACGCTATTGAACAAACATTACCCTTTAAAATCTTCAAAATGTAATCAGATTGAGTTTCAACGTAAAATGGAAATGGACGATGATATAAAAGACAAGATTTACATAACAGTCAGAGATACGTTGGTTAACAGTGGAAGTGTATTTTTTGGCGGATATGCATATAGCTTATATTCAAGATATATCTCAGGTGAAAAAAACAAAAAAAACGTGCCGGATTTTGATGTATTAAGTGACGATATTCAGAAAACCGCACTTATCGTCCAAGAACAATTACACGAATTAGGTATAACCGATATCAAATCAGTAGAACACGCAGCAATTGGAGAGCTATTGCCTAAACGTATTCAAATTATAGTGGACAATGAGACGATTGCTTTCATCTACGAACCAATCGCGTGTCATAACTATAATATTATAGATGTAAACGGCACAAAAATTAAGGTCGCTACGATAGATACCATTCTATCCTTTTATCTTGGATTTATATATATCAATTTGCCGGAATATGACGTTGATCGTCTCTTGTGTATGGCATCGTATTTGTTCCACATACAAGAAAATAACCGATTAGGGCAGAAGGGACTATTACGGCGATTTAATATAGATTGTTACGGAAAACAACCGACAAAGGAGTCTATCCGTGCCGAGAAGGCATCTAAATATAGAGAAATCAAAAAGGGTTCAAAATCATACGAAGAATGGTTTTTGAATTACAATCCCGCAAATATTGAGAGATTGAAATTAGAGAAGAATATAAGAAAGGAAAAGACTAAGGAAAAGACCAAGGAAAAGCAAAATAAAACCAAGAAGCGTCCGTCTAGATTCTTCTTTTTTTAGACTTCCATCAAGAAGTAAAATATGTTCATAATCATATAATACACCGACCCAAACAATACACTCTTCAATCCAAGTCCATAAATATTAAAATTTCCATCTTCATCATAAATGCTTAAAAAGGAAAACTTTTTAAATATTTGCGCATTTACAATCGGTAACTGGAAAAAGAAATATAACAAACCAAGAATGATTGGCACCTGGAATTCATGAATCATTGTCTCAAACCGGGTTTGTCGTTTCTTTTCTTGTTCTTGGGTTCGTATTTCTTGTTCAGAAATATTATACTCGTCACGAACGTAATCCTTTTTTAAGATTGATTTGGGAACATAATTGGTATGTATTTGTTCATCATTTGAAAATTGGGTGGTGTCCATCGGAATATCTCGGGAAGGCAGACGCTGCTGTGACTGTGAAGCAATCATTGCATGTTGTTGTTCATCATCTAAAAATTGAGCACCGGGAGGGTCGGGACGAACATGCATATTTTCAACATGAGAATTATTCCCTTGAAATGAGATTTCGGGATGGTTCATTGGCTGTTGACTGTTTGGCATACCATATGGGTTTGGATGGTCATTAATCGGCACATAATTTGTCTGAACACCATCTGGAATTTTTGGCGTGTTTTTCTCGGGTTGAATCGGTTGGATAGGTAAATCTGCGATACGAGTGGTGGTAGACTCCATAACTATACAATAATACTTATGTTTGATTGTATAGTTTTCAACGAATTAAATTAAATTTCTTGTTCCTTGCGGTTGATATCCACTGTTTTTTTGGTTGGTTCACATTTCGCCTGGGACGGTTCATATTTATAACATTTGTCACCAGATTTGAATATTTTTCCTTCCACTTCATCTAAAATAGGTCCATTGAAATTCAGGCATTTGTCTTCATTGCATACCCTTCTAAATAATGATGCTAAACCCAACCCTAATAAGATGGAAACAAATGCCTTCCCAGTTTCGGTGTTTAATAGTCGGTTCAAGTGCATTATATACTATACGAGTATATATTTTGTAACTTATTTTACTACTTCGCCTGTGGGAGGTCTTTGTATTGCGTTGAACACTCCATCCATTTTACCATTTATTGTTCTTGATGTGACTATAATATAAATCACAATTATGGTCACGCACACTCCAATGATTTACAAAAATACACGAAAAATTACAGCAGTATGTAACATCTGTGGGGGCAAGTTTGTAAGAATCCTCGTATACATGAATATCTGTGCCTACATGCTTGTAGTTATACGATGGAGTTGCTGTCACTATATCTCGGTTATTAGTAATGCGATAATGCGACAAATTGGATTTGTTTTCAAACGATGATTTCCAATAAGAATTTCCTACACGAGGACTGGCAAAAGATACCACTGTAACGTCGTCTTCAAATTCATGTGATAGCAAATACCCGAATAAAGTGCATAGAGCACCTCCTAAACTATGTCCCGTAATGTAGGTCTGGTAATCTGTATAGGTTGCTGCAATTGATTTTACTTTGTTCACAATTTTTTCATATACGTTTGTATCATGTAATTGATTATAAAATCCAGAATGAATCTTGATATCGTTATGTAAAAGATGTTTGGAGATTTGGAAATCGTAATACCAATCTTTTATTGATTCGCTTCCACGAAACACCACACATATTTGTTTTTTATCATGATTCAATACAATACCTACCTGTATATCCGTTTCAGCATCGCTTATAAATTCACATAATTCCATATTATCGTTGCTTTCTTGTATATCGCAAATTGCTGATTTACGTAAAACAGAAATATCGTCTGAACCGATTGATGTATCTACAACGCGATCAATAAACTCTTTGAAATTATTATCAGTAGATGGTTCAAATACGAAATCTTTTCCATAATTGTAAATGAGCATAGTTAAACGAATTAAATCCACAGTTATATCATGTGGAATGAGCGTTTGTTCTTGGTCAGAAGACATCTATACACTAAGACTATAAAAATTAAACCAGGTCGTGTTAATCAATATTCATTACAATATTACTATATTTTTTGCGACATACTAATATTGTGGTTTCACAGTGGTAATTTCTTTTTCGTTTGTAGGACACGTCACCTCTGTTTCTTTGTAGTGAAAACAATTGTCAGCCTTGTCCTTATATTGCATAATCTCTACATTCTCGTGAGTAGGAAATATATAGATGTTCCTTTTTTCAGGCACGGTAATGTATACCGCAAAAATACCAATACTGAGTGCGACTAAAAATAGAGGAATGTTAATGTATTTGGACAACATATATATTAACATAAGATTAATTTATTTACCCGTAAAAGGCATTATTTCGTTACCTTCTTCTTCTTCTTCTTTTTTGATTTCTTCGTTACTTCCTCTTGCTTCTCCTCTTCCTCCATTTCCTTCAATAAGTCAGGATGAATAAACGACCGCTCGTGCCCCTCTTGGCCTGGGATGCGAAATACTAAATCCTCAGTGTTCCCGTTATTTTCCAGGGAGTATGCTTGCGCGAAGGATTCTTGAACACGAATTTGTTCCAGACGCTGTAATTCTCTACGGTTAGCCTCTTCGGCCATTTTCTGCTTTTTTGCCTCGTGCTGTTTCATAATTGCTGTGCGATGACCCTGCATCTTTGTCATGCGGTCAATCGCATTTGTATCTACGCGCATATTCTTTCCCAGTTTTCCACCCATAGACTTAGCCATATTCTTCAACATTTCGTTAAAATCTTCCCCACCTCCTTCCCCACCTCCCATACTACCTAAAATATCACTAGCCTCCTTCATCAATTCCTCTTTGGAAATTTCACCGCTTTCCATTTTTGAATTCAGCTTACCCGATACCTTTTTCATTAGTCCCATTAGCTTTTGGGGGTCCTTCATGAGTTGCTTCATTACTTCCTGAGGATTCGCATGCTTGCTTTCCATATCTTCACCGAATACGTCTGTGAAATCATTCGTAAGTTCTTCCGCCATTTCTTTTGCGAGCGCACCAATTTTACCCTCAAATAATTTGTTTAGTTTTTCCTGGATGCCTTTCAGGTCAGGTAAGCCGCCCATCTTATCCGCAAATCCTTCCGCAAACTTCTTAGATGTTTCGTCTGGTTCTTCGGTATCATCACTCGGTTCGCCCATTTTACCGATATTTTTAAACAGATCTCCCAAGCCGTTCATTGCTTCACTTAACTTGCTTTGCAGCTCGTCTTGGTTAATCCCTTCAAACATATTTGAAGCATCACCAAACATGGACTTGTCTTGCACATTCTCAACCACGATAAACAACATGAGTTGAAGATATTTCCACAATGTCTTTTTCGTGTCCTCGGATACATCTTCGCAATTAAAAAATACCTTGAAGTCTATTCCGGGAAGAAATTCGGTATTTGTATCGCTTTGAAAAATCTCCATGTTCTGATACAAGATATCAAAAAAACGTTCTGGGAATACTTTACTGGCGTGCTCATATACACTAGATAAGCTTGTTTCTACAAAGTCGGATTGACGATAGGGCTCAAACTTATCACCGAATTCAGGAAACGTGGTATGTAAATCATTTATTAAATCACTTATCACTGAACCAAATCTCTGTATGATTTGCGTTTTATCAGTTTCTTCCATAACTATAATACATATTAGATAGACTCTATTTAATATGTTTTGTATTGAATATGTTTTGTATTGAACATGTTGTTTTATTATACAATACCCAAATACTCAAGTAGTTCGTTTGAATGTCTACGACGATTGTCAGTGTAATCCTTGTTGGCATAATTTACACTCCTCACCAATTTTGGTCTAGGTAGTATGGGTATCTCTATCTCTACGTAATACTCGTTACCGTGAGTCGGTAAATAGCATACTGTTTCTATAAATAGAGTGTATTTAATAATCTTATTACGTTGTTCTATTATATCTTGGCGATTCATTTATATATTACATATATAAAATTGATTAATCTTCCCGAAATTCTATTACATGGTAGCAAAACCAACCTTCTATTTCAACATGACCAAGAACATCATCATTTATATTCCTTATGTCGCTAACAATATTACTAGTTCTATTCTTACTTATTACTTTCGTCATGAGAATATTGGCGATGTAATCAAGTCGCGAATGTATAACAAAATGAATAATGGAGAAACGTACTATATTGCGCTAATTAATATTCAGTTGTATTCTACCAAATCGGCACAGGCGTTCTATACTAAACTATCGTCCGATGGATATTACAGGTTTATTTACGACGAAGAGGCAGAATATCACTGGCTTATTAAACAATACTCAAGTAAATTAGCGTGCCGTCAAAAAACGGATGACATCCTTCCAGTAACAAACGACAATATCCCACTAGATTTCGTTCAACAATCTAATTTTGTTCTTAACGACAATTCTCCTATGAAGATATCAATTCAGTTCCAGGATTATTTATATGACACATTATCGTTTGAAAGTATGGCAAGAGACATTAATACCACAATACGCAATTATACAAAAGAATTATATGGTATATAGATTTATTTCTACAAAGAGAATATATATATATAATGTCCGACGACCATGCTTTTAAAATAGACAAACTAAAAAATAATTTTGAAAGTATATTAGTGTTAAAACGCAAGGTATTTCAAATAAAAAGTGATATACACGAGAAATTACAACTAGTAAAAAAAGAATATACTGAACTAATGAAACTAAATACCAAGAAAGTCATGCTTTTTTGTTTAGACGCGTTCTTTTTTCAATACAAATCATTTATGCTTGAAATAGAGAACATTGAGAAATTCCGCATTTTGTTAAACAATCGCATGTATTGTGATTATTACAAACTATACACACTCATTATGCAATATTTCAAAGACCATTCTATCGATATTGAAAATGACGATGTGAATTCAAAGAGTTTCCCTGCATACAAAGAATTAGAACCATCGCAAGAATATAAATTGGAAGATGTAAAGGGCATTCATGCGAATATTTTATACTTAATTAATACATTGCATACAAAATGTGAAGGTCAACGAAATACAATCACCAGTTATACTGATGACAGCAAGATTGGCTATTCTATTTCTAATTTTTTAAATACACTTCAATATGAAAATTACGTGCTCCGCGAACAAACAAATTTGTTCTTGAATTATTTAGCATTTTTTCACATATCACAAAAAAAGCAATTGAAACGCGTTTTGTCTAAGTTAGAAGATTTTACTAACGAAATGGACCAGAACCTACATACGAATTTAAGCTTTTCTATTGAAGATATCGGAGACGAAGACATTGGACAAGATAACTATTTGCAAGAGGATCTAGAAGATAAATATGCTAACGAATTTGAATGTGACAATAAAAACACTATCACAAGTGAACATATTGCGTCAGAAGTGATAGAAATTGGTATGGAAAATGCGGTGAATCAGTTACAAACAGATACCACCAACGGAGACGACGAAACCAGTTCAACCGAGTCCTAATTATCTTTTATTCTATATTTTTTTACAGATAGAATATAAGAATACATAGAATGGACTCCCAAGAAAATAGCGAATCCAATAATATTGTTGACCAAGCCGATAATAAAAGTTTAACTGAAAGCACAATCATACCAGTAGAATGGTCAAGAGAAAATGAAGAGATTTTAGTTGAGTGGTGCGATGTAGCACAGTGCTACAAGTGGTTAAACTTACGTGCTCACACCAAATATTCGTATCTACATGCCTGGTTTACTATTCCGGCCATTACACTTTCCACAATTACCGGAACCGCATCATTTGCTCAATCTAGTTTACCTGCACCTTACCGCACCTATGCTCCTATGTTGATCGGAGCAGTAAATATATTCATTGGTATTCTAACAACGATTCAACAATATTTAAAAATATCTGAATTGAACGAAGCTCATCGTGTGTCTATGATTTCTTGGGATAAATTCTCCAGAAACATTCGCATTGAACTCGCAAAACGCAGCGAAGAACGTGTTGAGGCTGGACAATTTTTAAAGATATGTCGTAATGAGTATGACCGATTGATGGAAAGCAGTCCTATCATACCCGATAAGGTCGTTCAAGAGTTTAACGAAAAATTCCGCGGTAAAGAAGGAAGTACAAAGCGTAAACACTTTGACAAAATTAGAAAACCGGATATATGCAGCACCATTATCAGCGTAAGTGAATTGTTAGAAAATGAAAATATAATTGAAGACCAGAGCGTCCTTGAATTGGCCGATGCAAAGAAAAACGAACTGATTTCAGAGCAAACACAAAAAATAGATGAAATGGCGCGTTTGATTGAATCCCAAAAACAAGCGAAGGATAATGAACTTGCCGAGAAAAAACGTCGTGTGGAGCACGAATCAAGAAAAACACAGGAAAGATTAGAGAAATCAAAACAAGCAATGGATAAGATTAATACATATATAGTGGATTTCAAGGGAGTATATGACCGCGACCCTATCGCCGATGAAATTGAGAACAACGTAGAAGTAGAGGAAAAATACATGAAGGAATTTTTATCTTCATATAACGTGTAAATGACGGTTTATGTTGAATAATGATTTGAAGATTATTATTCAGCTTATAAGAGTTCCATAAATAACAAATAATTTGAAATACCCCAGATGTCTACATCGTCTTCTTTGAAACGAACAATAGGATATTTATCAAACAACTCACGCGTGGGTTTGTCTAATGTATACATTGCGTTTTGCGAAAATGTTACCATACGTTTTATGGAATGGACATCATGATTTGACGGTAATATATCGGTTGTAAATAGAAACACCCTACCTAATTCTTCGTTCTCTATAGGCAATGTAATTAAGAAAGTTTCTTGTTCTGCTTGTTCTTCTTGTTCTTTCGTATAATATATATTTTCATAAATTTCATTTACCTTGTCCACAGGATATATGATTAATGGAATATCAACTGGATTGTCGTTTAATTTTATATAGGCCACTTCCGGATGATGTAAAAATACCTCCCGAACAGAGTCATGAATAGGTAGAGTGAGGGTCTCTTTCTTCATTACCTCATCAAGTAGAACCCACATATAGTTCTCCTTCTCCGCAGTAGTAACTTTATCTTTGTTCTCAAATAACACATATAGTGTTTTATTGTTCTCAACAAATCCCTTGTATGTATTTTCAGCAACGATATGAGAATATCCTGTATTCTCGTTAAAGAAGGTGAATACTTGGTGTTCAAAAGGATTCAATGTTTCCGTTTCGGTGAGGGTTGTTTTTGTTCCCATTTCAATATCTTCATGTTGCGTTGTTTTTATGTCCGCTCCACCATATTGTGTTTGTTCTATTTGTTCAATCATTTCGTTTAATTGCTCGTTATTCAGTTCTTTCGTTGGGAATTGATACATATTGTCTGTTTTTTCTAAATAGAACTCCAGAAACGGTGTGTCCATACTAGTATTCTTGTGAAACATTACTAATTGCATTGAATATGTGTTTGTTAAATCGCGGTCCAATAAAAAATCACGCGATAACTCGTCATTGTCTAAATAAGTATAATTATCTGATTCTTCCACAGGAATATCGGAAATGGATGGGAATGAATGACCTTCTCCAGTGACTAATGAGTTTGTAAATTCGTCTGGAACATGGCCTGTATTGGTTGGTTCGTGTATTTCAGGAGCAGGTATTTCGTTAGACAATTCATGCTCCGCAGTTTTCATAAATTTATCTATTATCGTGTTTTTCAAATCCATTTACAATGTATGTAGATTATTTTTTCAATTGCTTACCCGTGTATAAGATATATTGTAACTTATTTAAAGAAGTAGTACGATATAATGTATATCACAACAGAGTTTCGTGTTTATTTATTTCGTTTACGAGTCGTATGGATACTATGGATAATGATCAGCCACAGGAGGAGATGACCTTTGAGGAGATGATGGGCGAGGACCTTCCTCATCAGACATTTTTGGACGATGATTTTACTTGCGTAAGTGAGTCCGAGACGACTCTTTCAAGCAAGGTCGGTGGTTTTAATAAAAAAAATAAAAAGGATAGGAAAAGCGATAAGGTTATTAAGTATGTTCAAAATAGAAAGGTTATTATTGAGATGTTTTCCACTTCGGACACTACTGGAGCACCCATCCGAAGTGCGACTGATGGGATTATTTATACGCCACTTCGTGTTGGAAGTCTAGGCGAGAATCTGTTTTTTAAGGTCCGCAACACGACTTCTAAGGATGGCGTAAAATCTTATTATTATTCAACTCCAGAGGAATATGAGAGACATACCTTGAATACGATTACGGATGATGTTAAAAAGAATTGGTCAGATAAGTATGCGTATACCGATTCTATTTTGAAGCCGAAGATGTAAACACAAAAATCATATTATCTATCTATATTATAATATGACTTATACACATATCCCAGCAATTAACTATATTTTTGTTGGTATTACTACCGCAGTTTTATCTTATGTAACATGGGCGGAATTACAAGAGAAAAATGGTGCGCAAGAGAATGAAAACGCCGAACCGGAGGAACCAACTAATAGCTCTGCTTCTCCTGAACCAACTAATAGCTCTGCTTCTCCTGAACCAACTAATAGCCCTGCTTCTCTTGAACCAACTAGTCTTTCCGATAATTCTGAAACCACGGGTGGGAAAAAGAAGCGTAAATCAACTAAAAAAACTCGCAGAATGAATAAAAAGAAAAATCAAACAAGGCAAAAAAGAAAATTGAAGTCTGCGTGATTGATTATATACATGAAATCATCTATCTAATCAATATCTAATCAGTCATGGCAAACCGCATTCATGAATTCAAAACTAACTTTACAGAGAATTTAGAACAAACAATCTTTGAAATATCAAACGACCATATGATTGACCGCATATATGTGTCAATCGGCAGTAAACTGAATGAAAAGACGGTTCCAAACTCTCAATATAATAATTTGCAGTCAAACGCGGTTGAACAGATGTTTCCGGTATTCTTGCGAAACCACGAATCGTACAATAATAATCATTCGGTCGCTATAGTGATTGATACATTTAGTTCAAGTCAGTATAAACAAAATGAAGCGGCACTTCTTCCCGAGTTGCAACAATCTCCCACGTCACATATAGTGATATTCAACACATTATGCAGTCAGAAATTCTTACCATACTTTATTACATATTTAACTCATATTTGTAAAATACATAACATATCGTCACATAACCTTCTTATTTGTAATTATGTAAAATTTTCAACCATACCGAATAAACAAGAAGTTCAAGACAGTTATTATATTTCATCGTTGGTCGACAAGTTATTGGAAAACACCCGTGACTATAAGTATTGTTTGTATGAATGGTTTGGATATAATTATTCATTCTTCCACATGATCTATAATTATAGGCACCTCTCAAATATGCAAGATAGCACAGGGTATCGCGTATTGAATAATATCATGGACAAGTTGCCTTGCTCTCATATTTATCAAACAAAAATAAACAATACCGAGGTGAGAGACTTTTGTAGATTTATGGTAGACATTACACAGAAGTCAAATATGAATCAGTCTATGTTAATCGTTCCAGTATATGAGCATTTACAATAATTCTTCTTTGCACCTATGAAAAAATGAATCAAGTTCTTTTTTATCAGACCCAGAATATACATCATCAGGAACATACGTGACACTTCCCTTTTGATAACATATGACACTGGGAATGCTTGTTACTATTTTTTTACTCTTCAGGTAAGCATACACGTCAATGCTATTGTCTATATCAAGGACTACACACTGAACATTACCGGACATGTTCTGATAATGGACTTCTAAATCTTTTTCTATCTTTTTGCACGGAGCACACCACTCGGCACCAAATTTAATAAAGATGAGTCCAGGATTGGTTCGCAATAGTTCCAGTAAAGCTTGTCTGTTTTCAATACTATGGATAACGGGTAGAGTCATTGTATTATACTATATGAAAGGATTGTTTATTTTCTTTTTGTAAAACAATGTAAATAGTTTTTTTGGGTTTCTATTTATATGAGATATGGATTCAATTAAATCACATAATTTAGATGTCAACATGTATTCTCTTAAGGAAATTTTAGAATTATTCCACTTGGATTATGATATATCGGTTGAAGATTTGAAACAAGCAAAAAAACAGGTATTGTCTACTCATCCCGACAAGTCAAAACTTTCGTCTGAATATTTTATTTTTTTCAAAAAAGCATTTGATGTTGTGGTTCAATTCTATAACAATCAACATAAACAAGATATGGATATTACAAATACAAATACCGCTTATGCGACTGATACATACAGTAACGAGAACAAACATACAACCAACAATATGCAAAAATTAGTCAACAAAATGGGTGAATCTAAATTCAATCAGCAATTTAACCAACTATTCGAGAAAAACATGGTTAATAAGCCAGACGCAGAAAAAAATGAATGGTTCACAAACGACAAAGAAATATACGAAGTAAATGAAAAAGTCAGCGCAAGCAATATGGGTCAGGTCATAGACAAAATCCGCGACAATCAACAATCATTAATCAAACACACCGATGTGCAAGTGTTATATTCAAATAATAATACCAACATCAATTTCCACGACGAAGATGACGACGGGTCATATGTAGTATCTGACCCGTTTAGTAAGTTAAAATTTGATGACTTGCGTAAAGTACACAAGGATCAAACAGTATTAAATGTGAGTGAACGCGATTACAATAACGTTAAAAAATATGCTTCGGTTGACCATTTTATGCGTGACCGCGGAAGTCAATCGTTAACCCCTCTTGAAAAACAACAAGCCGAGCAAGTCTTACAACAACAAGACCGCACGTATCGCGAACGAATGATGCATAGACAATATGAATCCACATTGAAGACAAATCGTTACGTAGAGAAAAATAAGAATGTCATGGCGAACTTTCTGCAACTTACAAATAAATAAATAGTCGTTAGACTTGTGAAGGATTATTTATTTGTTACCTGTAGTTTTTGTATTTGTTGTCTTTGTTGCAGTTGTTTCATATACCACTCTTTGTTCATATCTAACATCAAATGGTCGTAGTTTACATTTTTTTGTTCAATATCGCTGAAACTTTCGTATTGAGTCACCGTCGGAGGCGTTAACATTAACCAGGTATGCTGCGTTTGGAGTTTTTTCCAATATATATCTAATGCGAACTCTCGCCCATTTTCCGGCTTTCTCATTAAATTTGTCGCACTTTCTTTGAAGTTTGCTATCAACGTATCGTAAAAATGTTTTCGCACAATATATCCAGTTGTAGTCTGACAGTTAAATATGCGGGCACAGTAGTCAGTTATTTTTTTATAGGGAGGCACATTGTTTCCGCCGATAATCAACACATCCCAATCTAATTGGATGTTTTGTTTAAACAGTTCAGCGCTTTCTTGTAGTTTCTTCGGGTCTGTAAACGTAATGTCATCCTCGCATATAAACACATGCTCGTAATCTCTCGCTTTTGCTAACTGTAAACATTTAATATGACTCATCGTACAACCAACTGCTCCCTGTTTATGTTTTATTGCCGGAACTCGTTCAACTTCTATGTTGAATTTGTCAAATTCTTCTAGAGCATGGTCAAACCTGTCCGTACGTGAGTCTAAGTTGATAAATAACGAATGTTGGAACAGCTCCATATAGTAATACATATATAATTATGGTTAACTTTATATGTATTTTTGTATCAAACTTTCCTTATTATATACTAGTCTGATTTGTCAGATTGTTGGTCAAAATTGTTTGCGTTTGTCTGTATAGTTGCTACGTCTAACTGTATCTTCTCAATTGCAGAAGCATGACCATTATATTTAGTCTCTAGTTCAGTTTTGAATAAGGAATAGTCCTCGTGTAACTGTTTCACCTTTTCTTTTAATTCCAATATTTCCATTTTCATTTGCGTATCGTCGCCAGAGTCGGATGTTTGTATTTCCTTGTTCTCTTGTATAGTAAAAGTAATTTTGTCTGTATTCTTTCCGTTCGGCATTGGTGTGGCGGGGTCCACATGTGTCATCGTCGGCATTGGTGTGACAGGGTCCACATTCGTCATCGTCGGCATTGGTGTTGCGGGGTCCACAATTGTTAAGATTGGTGGATGTAGTTCCTTGATCTGCTTTTCTCGTTCACTGATATGATTGTTGATTAACTCGTCCATGTTTTCTATAATGCTATCGTCATGCTTCTCTTTGAAATCCATCTCATCGGGTTTCTGTCTCGCATACATGCCTTCATATTCTTGTTTCTTATGTTCAAATTCCCGATTTGTTTGTTCACCTATGTTATTTGGAACATAAGGAGGTGTCTGAATTTGATAATTTGTTATTGGTGTTGGTGCAGGTGTGCTCGCAATAACCGGCGGTGTATCTTGTGGTTTGTTTTGTGGGGGTATAGAATGGATTGATTTCACCATAAAGGTGAGAACATCTTTGTTTAACATATTCAACTCATCTATTGACAAATTTCTGCCTTCGTTTTGCATATAAAACTTCTCTATAATTGAACGAAACCATTGTTCTTTGGATACATGTGTGTTAATTTGAAAAAAATCATTTACGTAAATGTTTTTGTTGACAATATTCCATATTATTCTTTGGTTCTCGGGGTGGACAAATGAACTCATCAATATACGTTGTTATAAGTTATACTCATGAATTGTTTTTATTTCTGTTTGCGGGTTTTGTTTTTATTCTTACGAGAACCCTTCCTTGTCTTACGTTTCTTTTTACCTCCTTTTGTTTCGTCTTCCTTCGGCTTCGCTGCTTGAAAGGTAAATGTTTTCGTAATAGAAGGGAAAAAAGAAGACTTGTTTGTCAATGGGTCAGCGTCGGGCGAAGTCGTCCACTTAATATATTTCGATAGTTGATTTAAATAGTAATCTACTTGCTGCCGTGCGGTAGAAGAGGGTATCGCTTTTTTGGTATAAGTTGCGACACCGGCTACATTGCTTCTCTTTCCACTTAAATCAGATGGAAATACCTTGGTTGTTATGACAGTTCCTTTTGGTGTTTCTTTGTTCTTTGCTATTTGTTGGTCTAATTCTTGCTTCAATTCGTTTTCTGACATTCGTTATACATTCTATAGATATTATTTATTGAAGTATTTTTTACGTAAATTTTTCATTTTCTTGTCGGAAATACGAACATGTTGTAGTTTTTCAAATAGGTCCTTACGTGTCATTTTTTTTCTATCTAGCTTTTCATTCAACATGGAAATAATAAAATACAAACTATACATGCCACATTCAGTATTTTGCATTTGATGTTCCATCGTATTTATATGGGCAGTATAGTCCTTATTCGTTTGTAGGTCTTGAATCAGTTTATTCACTTCCATTGGAGGCTTGATTCCATTACTATCAAAATAAAACACATCTTTGTTCCTCAAATCAATAAACATAGATACCCAATGAGAACCCGAACCGGTATGTTTATCTAAATTAAATACAATCCCCACATTATTAATTCCCTGAGACAAATACGTATCTACGTTCATTTTACATAGTTCCTGACAAACGCATTTGCCGTAGTAATGTAAAGGAGTGCTGTTGAAATCTATCGGGGTGGGTCCAATAAACTTGAAATCAGCGTGCGATTGTTCATATTGCACCAACACGTTCAGGATATCGTGATTCGTTAACCAAGTCACCGGGTTATGGTTCCATTCATCCGGCTGAAACGGCGCATATAGTTCTTTTTTTAAGTCTTCTCGTATACGGTCATCACTAATTACATCTAACCAACAATCTTCGCGGTCACAGTGTGTCAGGTTGGACTTCAGTTGTTTCCAAATCTGTTTGGGATTGTTTGAACGAATCATTGTGAGAGGATAAAATTGGTTAAAAGCGTCCTTAATGATTTCTAGTGTATTCTTCTTCATACATGAATTTGGAATGATAAAATATGGATTGTTCGCCGGATTACAATGTATTTTTTTTAGTGTTTTTCTCTTATGTTTAATGTGTTTCTTTCTTTTGTTTGTAAACATTTAGTATATATTTACTAAACATTTTAGTGCTTGTCTCGTTTTATAATTGATTTTCCCCACAATGAATTATAGGTAATAGCTGGTTCTTTTTCATCATTTATATTTTCAAATAGGGTATCCACTTCATCGGAATCCTTGTTGTATTCATTATTCATTTCTATTTCTTTCATTTTGAAGTAATTCACGACTGCTTTCACATAACCATCAAACAATTCGTTTACTTCTGTATTTACATTCTTATACTTATTCGTCAATAATTCTTCAGTTAACTCCAATATAGAATCTTTATACGTATCTAAATCCTTGTGTTGAGTTTGAATTACCCCGAATTCCTCTGGATTGTTTTTAGAAACATACTTGTGATATTGTGATTTATTCATTAATAACTCTAGCGTGACTTGTTCTACAAAGGAGTTTTTTTCTGGAATACTTGGGGACTCTTCTTCAGATTCGTTCATTTGTATATACATGTAATTATAAATAAAATAGAATACCTATTATGCCCGTATCATTTAGTAATATCCTTCAACAAAAATATATTATAATAGTATAATAGAATTAACAATGAGTAATCTTGGAGGAGGAGTTCAAGGTTTTTCTGCAAAACAAACAATTAATAATTACAAGGATGGACAACAAACATCTACGCGTGACATTTTACGTAGGTCTTGGAATACCGCTTTCGCCACTGGAACAGTGAACAACCAAAAGCGCAGAATTACCCCTTTTAGAGCGGTAAACAATTCTGGAGATTTCTTAGTTCGCGTGAATTACGATAGCAAGGGCCCCAATCCTGATAATACTGGTATCCCGTCTGCCAGCACCAACCCCAAATTCGTAGCCGATTCGTCTGATTACGTGAAATACAGAAGACAAGTTAGCGTGAACCGCAATTACAATGATTTAGCAAACGGTGGAGACGAGCACAATGGTTCTGTTACTTTCTTAATGAACGTCAGAAACTAAATATTTTATACGGAGAGTTAAATATATGTAAATATGATATAGATGATGATATTTACAAAAAACAATTTGAATAACGGTTCGCTCTCGTCTACCCGAGCAATGCCTCTCAAAGATAGCACCTCTGATAATAGTAGTAGATTTAGTTCTGCACGTGAGGTGTATACCGAAACTACACCTGATACCAGCCAAAAAAAATGGTTCGGTAACCGCGATTCATCCAGTGTGATTGAACGAAAGAAGAACAACGCAATTGGCAAGGGAAGTATTAACGCAAACAACCAGGCGTTGTCTTTCACTGCGCACAACGAAATTAACAGTGTGAACAGCGCGTTAAGGAGAACTCGCGCGGGCGGTTCTACGGTTCCTGCGAAAAGGACTGGATCCACAAAAATATTTTAGATGTTTCAAATTGTTTTCGTTGATTATAATATAGCCGATGTATAACTATTTAGTTGAATTTCTCGCTACTACCTTCTTTGTGTATGTAATTTTATCTACTGGCAATCCTCTGGCGATTGGAGCCGCATTAGCATTAGCGATTTTCATCACTTCAGATATCTCTGGTGGTCACCTGAATCCGGCGGTATCTGTGGTCATGGCGTCGGCTGGTAAATTACCTATTAATGAGTTGCTTCCTTACTGTGTTGCGCAGGTTCTCGGTGGATTGGTTGCGCTAGAAATATACAAGAGGTACTAGGAGTAAGTCGACAATATTAGATTGAATAAATTTCATAATTTATTCAATGCAAAGTGTATTAAAACATTACCACGCCGTCTTCAATTGCTAAAACTTTAAGTAGTTCGTCAACATCGTCACCATACATCGACCAACATGTTACTAGGTCAAATGCCTGGTCATCTGCATTTCTGTGAACCTTGGGTTCAAATTCCCCATTGGAATTAGAATTTACTTCTAAATTGCAACTTATATAATTTGGATTATATGTATACTCTTCAAGAGATTCACGTATCTCCTTATCGCGGCCTTCAAATTTTGCCTTGAAAGCGTTGAATTTCATTATCCTTTTGATACCTTTCTCATGAATAACGTTATCCTTGTCGGATACCTTCACATTTGAACCGCCACGTTTAGTGCGAGACTTTGCATTTTTACGACTACCTCTCTTATATTTCCGTGTCTTATTCACACCTTTTTTACCGCGCTTGGTCGTCTTGTTGACTCTGGTTTTACCACTCTTTGAGTTTTTCATATATATATATATATACACTATGTAGATATTTATATGTGTGTGTTCTCATATTACCTGGTTTTCAGCATAAGTTTGTAAAGAATATACAATCCGACTACGGACATGGAGCTTACGTAGAACTGTGTTCCAAGATTAAGGTCGGAGAACTGAACAGCTTCCTCATCATCCTCATCTTCCTCATCATCTTCATCTTCCTCATCATCTTCATCTTCCGAATCTTCCTCATCATCATCTTCATCTTCATCGGTTGACAAAGAGAACCTCTTCTTCATTTTATTTACTAAAATCAATAATTCATTTTCAGAACGTTGTATATCCACTTGCTCTTTTTCTAAACTAGGTAAAGCGAATACAGAGCCGGGCAATCTATCATGGTCCGCAGACAGTAACTGTTTCTGGTTACCTAGTTTGTTCGTTCGTAAAGGAACGGATGAAAATTCGGTTTGTTTATCCTTATTGGGAGAACTATCCAAGAATAAATAATTCATTTTTTATATATACAACTTACATATTTTCTTACTAAGTATTTTTTCAAATCAATATAAATGTTTGAATGGCTATATACGTAGCTATCATGTGTGGTATATTTACAATTTTAAACAATAATGACTTGGTCGTTACAAGTGAGGTTATGAAGAATGCATTTGATAAAGGAATGCGGCGAGGACCCGAATTTTCTACATTAAACTCAGTTTCCATAAAGGCAGTCATGGGTTTCCACCGTCTAGCGATTAATGGATTAGACGAAATATCTCATCAACCAATTCACATTGGCAACATCACGCTGATATGTAATGGTGAAATTTACAACTACAAACAGTTATACGAGTTGTTACCTCACGATGTAAAACCCCAAACAAACTCTGACTGTGAAGTGATTGCGCATTTATACCAAGCGTTTGGAATTGATACGACATTGCAGTTGCTGGATGGTGTATTTTCGTTTGTGTTGATTGACCAACTACTCGGCAAGAACGCATCAAAAATGTACATTGCCCGTGACCCATATGGAATTCGCCCACTTTTTATCATGAACAACATGAACTCATCTGACAGCGATAGTATAGTAGCATTTGCGAGTGAGATGAAATCGCTGAAACCAATACAAGACGAGTTGAACGAACATTACAACAACATTCGTGATGAAATGCTACTACAGGACCCACATGCAAACATAAAAAAACATTACAAACAGTATCAGATCCAACAGTTTAAGCCCGGTTCATACCAGGGATACAAACTTCCCTTCCATATGTCTCCACACTGGAAAATAGAGAAGCAAGTCAGATACAACACCTTCTCATTCAACTCTACTATTTTTGCGAGCACATACGACATTCCAAGTGTTCTTGGGAAAATTCAAACTTATTTTACGGAGGCAGTGTATAAACGATGCGTTGCGACCGAACGTCCCATTGCGTGTCTTCTATCTGGGGGATTAGATAGTAGTTTGGTCACTGCCCTTGTGAATGAATATCACAAAACACACAATTTACCTCAACTTGAAACATACAGTATTGGAATGGAGGGATCTGAAGATTTGAAATACGCACAGAAAGTAGCCGATTATATTGGGACAAAACATACACAAGTGGTTGTTAGCGAAGAAGAGTTTGTGAATGCGATTCCCAAAGTGATATACGACATTGAAAGTTATGATACGACTACAGTAAGGGCAAGTGTCGGTAATTGGTTAATTGCAAAGTATATTTCAGAACACAGCGAGGCAAAAGTTATTTTCAACGGAGACGGAGCGGATGAGTTAATGGGAGGATATTTGTACATGAAAGAGGCCGGAAATTGTATAGAATTTGATAAGGAATGTAAACGGCTGTTAAGTAATATCCACCAATTTGACGTGCTGCGCTCAGACAGATGTATATCGTCACACGGATTGGAACCAAGAACACCTTTTTTGGATCGCACGTGGGTGAATTACTATTTGTCTCTTCCTATGAAGTTGCGTTATTCAAAAGAACGTCAAGAAAAATACTTAATTCGTAAAGCATTTGATACCGAACATTATAAAAACAAAGAGGGTAGAGAACTACTGCCATCTGATATTCTATGGCGACGTAAAGAAGCCTTCAGCGATGGTGTATCCAATGAGAAAACAACGACCAAGGACATTATCTATAAACATATTCACAATTTGGATGGTGACCAACAATTCGCATCTATATTTGAAGACCATAATATCGACAACAAAGAACACATTTTAAAATTGGTCAAGATGTTTCCAGAAACAAAACATATCACCCAATTGTTACCGGAAACACTAGAACAATTTTATTACCGATATGTATTTGAACTACATTATAAACACTGCGGGAAGGTGATTCCTTACTTCTGGATGCCTAAGTATGTCAACGCACAAGATTCCAGTGCCCGAACATTGGACATTTACAACGACGACCAAGAAACCAACTATGCGATTCTACCGAACGCACCTGATGAAATCGCATAAAAAATACAACATCACAGTAAATATGCTTATATACAAGGAGTATATTTACTATTTTCACATATACAATCCATCTATGTACGATTGAATATCATCTAGTGCAAACAAAGACAGTCTGTTTATAAAATCGCCAAAACTCGTTCTTTTATGTATACCGAAGTCTTTCCTTTCACTCTCATTTTGTTTGATTTCTTCAAACACGCCAGACATAAGAGTGGATACCATGCTGTCCGTTTGAATCAAATGTAGCGTTTTCTGCAAACATACGAATGTGTTTATGGTGAATATTTCTTTTAAGTTTGATAGGTCGTGCGCTTTGGATATATCTGAAAAGTCATCTACATCGTTATGGGCTATAAAATGAGCGAACATCTGACAGAAACCATGAGAACCCATTTTTTGATACAAATGATACGGATCGATCAATTCCCATTTCCTATGTATTCGTCCTCTGGTTACAATTTTTGTTCTACATGCTACTCGAAAATGGGTTTCATCGTCGTCGGGTTTTTTCGCATTATAGGTATAGTAAATAAATAAGTCCAAGTCCAACCCGTTTACGCGTTCATCCGTCCAAGGAATGCACGATTTTGACTGTTCAATGTCAAATACGTGGACATCTTTATTGATTTGTTTATAGACATCTACTTGGCCAAGTATTTCTATAAACAAAGTTAAATGATCGTTGAACCTATTCAACATGTTGATTGGATTTTTTAATGATATATTGTCAAATTCAACAATATATAATTCAATTTTTACTTTCGTTGACCACGGTATCTAAAACTCCGTGCTAAAGTCAAATACTTCTGCTTCATTGTCTTTTCCACTCTTATCTGCCAAAGCGTATTCGGCATTGGTGCGCTCAAAAAAATTCACCTTGGACTCAATACTGATGAGTTCCATGAAATCAAACGGATTGGACGAATTGTAAATCTTGTCGTATCCCAATTGGACGCACAATCTGTCCGCAACGAACTCAATATACTGCGACATCAACTTGGAATTCATACCAATCATGCGACAAGGAATGGCCTCCAAAATAAATTCCTTTTCAATTTCCACTGCCTCTTTTACAATTTCGTGAATTTTGTCCTGAGATAATTTGGTATGTAACTTAGAATACATCAAAATAGCAAACTCAGTATGAAGAGCCTCGTCGCGGGAAATGAGTTCATTGGAGAAGGTCAGTCCAGGCATCAATCCGCGTTTCTTAATCCAATAAATCGCGGCGAACGATGAAGAGAAAAACAGACCCTCCACTAACGCAAACCCCACCAAGCGAGTAGCAAAATCACTGTTATCGTCGTTCACCCATTTTTGTGCCCAGTTGAACTTCTTCGCAATACAAGGATAATTTTGAGTGGCCGCGAACAGTTTATCCTTTTCCTCAGAGTCTTTAATATATGTGTCTATCAATAGGCTATACATCTCTGAATGAATGGTTTCAATCGCTATTTGGAATGCATAGAACGCGCGGGCTTCTGATACTTGAACCTCGTTCATGAAACGTGTCCCCAGGTTATCCGTAACTACGGCATCGCTACTAGAAAAAAAAGCTAAGATCATTTTAATAAAATTGCGCTCATCATCGCTCAGTTTGGCCCAGTCGTTCATATCTTGTGCAAGCGAAACCTCGCCGGTATGCCAGAAAGAATCAATGGACTTCTTGTACATTTCCCAAATATCATTATACTTGATGGGAAACATTACATAGCGACTGTCGTCAGGAGTGAGTAAAGGTTCGGCTATGATGGCTGCATTATGTATAGGTTCAGACATTATTGTTCCTAAATAATATAGTTGTTAGATTTTTATTTCCTTTAGAAAATATATTTACAATGCTAATTATACATTTTGTGTGTTACAATCTAACCTCAATACGAGCGTTTTGTAAATAAATAATTAGTCATCTCACGTGAAACAAATTTTATACCCACAGATTATTTAGGTTCTTAATATAAGGAATGAAAGGACAGCACAAAAATTCCGGTGACTACGAGCTCGGGGAAGAACCAACCCGTCGTCAAGGTCGTCGGGGGCGCAAACAAAATGAAAAGGAAATTCTACGTGAACATATGATAGAAACAAGTGAAAAAGATACGATTGTTCAAAAACAGCGCCAATTATATGAGAATCTGCAATATTTGTCTGAAAAAGAGCGAAAAGAATTTGAATCAAAATTTACCATACCTCGCAACGACGGTCAGAAATACTACGCTCGGCTATTAAAACAGAAAAGCAAGAAGATTGTCGTTGCCACGGGACCGGCTGGAACTGGAAAAACCCTACTGGCGACGGAACAAGGAATCCGGATGTTTCTTTCTGGTGGTTATGACAAACTGATATTCACCCGACCTTGTGTGTCTGTGGATGAAGAGTTGGGATTTTTACCGGGAACATTAGAGGATAAAATGGCTCCTTGGATTCGTCCAATATACGACGTATTGTATAATTTTATTAGCCCAAAGGAGGTAAGCATTTTAATAGAGGAGAAGGTGATTGAAATCTCGCCGCTCGGATATATGCGAGGACGCACATTCAAAAACTGTTGGGTGGTAGCAGATGAAATGCAAAACTCCACCGTATCGCAAATGAAAATGTTATTGACGCGTTTAGGTGAAAATAGTAAATTAGTAGTAACAGGAGATTTAGACCAATATGACCGCGAGTGTGAGACAAACGGACTTGATGATTTTTTACATAAATTCAGAGGAAAGCGTTCATCTAGTATTACCAGTGTGGAATTTCAAACAGAGGATATACAAAGAGAAGAGGTTGTCAAAGAAGTATTAGATATTTACGCGGGAGATATTCCTATGGGTTATACCGATATAAGCGAAGACGAGAAAAACGACGACGAAGAAGTCATGAACGAACTTTAAAATTACTTATATAATTTTAGGCACTAATGTGTGTATAATAAAATGTATTCTTTTATTATAGAAATGAAATTCTCCCTGAAAAATGTTCTCCAGTTTCAACCATTATTAAAAAGTCAGTTGGTGCTGTATATGTTCTTATGTATTGCTTTGTTTGAAATTGTCCATTTCGGCACAAACCAGAATGTAAACGGTGTATTGTTGATGTTTCTAATCGGTTTTTTAACATCCTTTTTTAGCAAGAATATGATTGTCATATTATTTGCTTCTATTGTTTTTACTAATATGATTGTCTATGGTTCTCAACTAAGGTACAGAGAAGGATTTGATAAGAAAGAAGAAGAGATAAAGAGAGTGAAGAAAAACAAGAAGACTGATGATGAATTGGAAGAAGAGGATTCTCAACATGAATTGACTAAGAAAGATGTGGAAGAAGAATTCGCAAATTTACAAAAAGACTTACCCGAATTTCAGCAAATTCAAACGGAAATTTTAGAAAACTTGGAAAAGATGGACCCGCTCCTAGAAAAGGCCGAAAGCTTCATTAACAAGTATTCAGAATACAGAGACAGCAATCGCGGCTAATTTGTATAAATTGTGAATTGATAATATCCTGTCATATTATAACAGGATATTAATACAAATGGCGAAGAGAAGAAGAAGAAGGAATATCTTTGCAAGGAAAAATAATACAAAAAAAAATAATACAAAGAAGAAAAGTGGAGGAAAGAAGAAAAGTGGAGGAGGAAAGAAAGGTGGAGGAGGAAAGAAAAAGAAAGGAGGAAAGAAAAAGAGTCCATTCGCAGCGTTATTTGCCTTTCTAGCGATGATACCCAAGATATTTCAAATAATTACAGGAATCATTATGGGTATAAAAGATATTTTTATGGGGTTAGCCAGAGAATTCAAGGAATTCCCACAAGGCGCTTACTATTTAGGTATGCACGCGGCTATATTTGTTCAATACTTAGGTGTTTTCGCATTTACGAACTTATTTTGCGCTATGCAAATGATTCAAAATTTTTCTTCGTGTTTCTTCTGGTATGCGTTGGATATTTTCGGAAAAATTTTGTATTTGTTGCCCCAAATTATCATCTTTTTCTTAGAAATGTTGGGAGTGCCCGCAAAAAAAATGGAAACGCAAGTATGGTTGTTTTTAGAAAAGATTGACAGAATAGTGATTGACGCTACGGGATTCCATATCATCCATTTCCCCAAAGACGTGCGCGATAAATGTTTCAACTGTAAGAGATTGAGAACAAGTGCTCTTATTGACCGTGCGAATGATGCGTTCGGTGACCTCAAGGACCCAATTATTCCTTTTATGACCGGAGGTATTGTAGATATGTTCAACGGTGCTCGTCGTGTGGTAAATGCGTTATTAGGACCGATTGGTATCAAAATATAAACGAATGAACGAGAAGTTTAGAATACAGAATGGAATATTATAGATTGTTATAGTATAATATGCCTAAGAAATGTACTAGTCCTGGAGTGATATGTATTGAAAATGTCACTTTATTTTTCATATTCATTATCATTGCTATTATTGGTTTTTTAATGTATCAGCTATACTACCAATCTTCTCATGTAAACAAATCGTCTGACATGATTCTAGTCAAGCCCGCCAAATTAATACAAGACTTACAGATGCCGATTATGGAGGAGAGTCGTGACACCATTCATGACCCGTATGCTCCTCCTTTGAAGAGAAACCAATATTTACAGCCGTCTATGGGAGGCGATGTTAGAGGTGTCCCTGTGAATATCAAAACGCGTGCAACTGGACATGATTACCAACAGACTGGTATATTGACCAAACAAGGAGGAAGCAACGAAAACTTGATTCTACCTTTAATGGGTCGCCGAACAATGACTGGTCGTGACAAATGGCAATATTATACAATGTCCAATACGGGATTCGTCAACACCAAACTACCTATCAGTGTAAATGGGAAAAGCTGTTCTGGAGAATACGGGTGTGATAATCTGAACAACGGCGACACCGTGTTTGTAGAAGGATATAATGATACCTTCGTCGCAACTATCTACGAAAATAGCACATTGAACTACATCCCTTACCTTTAGACGAATTATAAACTGGTAAAAAACTCTATTACTTTATATATATAAAGTAATATGAGCGAACAAACAACATTTGATCTAACTGAAAATATTAAATTAGACAAAGAAATCATCTATGATTATCCTCTAACTACCATATTTACAAATGAAATCAAAAACGATGGGGGTATCTTTCAAGTCCCGGTTACCTACAGCATTGATAATAATTTTTATTATACTACTGATGGAACAACCAGTGAATTTAACTTTACCAAAATGCACATCGGAAAGGCGTATCATACCAATATAGAAAATGTCAGCAAAGACAATCCTAATATGATTGGAGAACTGGTTCTACAACACAGTTCCAATTGCTATGTATGTTTTTTTATTGAAAAATCAACAACCGCACAAAGAAACATTTTAGAAGCAGTTTTATCCAAGGACTCAGCAAACTACGAGATTGAATTAAATAATATTATCCCCAAACAAGACAGTTGTATACAATTAAAAGACGGACGAAACACCATTTTTATCTTTACCACACCTATTTACGTTTCATCTAACCTAACAAAAATAGATAGTGATGTTAGTAATTTATTCTCAACAAATTATAACAAAAATTACATCGTGATTCCTGCGAAAAATATTAGCAAGCGACAAGATGATGATATTTACATTGACTGTACGCCTACTGGAGCTAGCGAAGAAGAACTCAATACATACAACGTGCCCATTAATTCCAAAATGATGAGTGAAAAGCAACAAACCGATTTGAGCACAATGTCTATAAATTTTGCGTTTTTTACTATTCTATCTGTAGTCGGCTATTTCCTGATTCCGACGTTTTACAAAAAAACCGTGATTGAGATGATATTGTATCTGAACCCTGGCAAGGGAGACGAGATAAACAAAGAAAGACTAAAGGCGATTAAGGCAGCAGATATGTTTATAATTCTCTTGTTGGTAATGAGTATCACTACATTATATACTGCTGGAGCAGGGTCTAATAACCCTACATATACATCCATCGCGTTAGTTCTTTCTCTTATCACTATATTGTCGGCATCGCTCATTAATATCAAAAAATTAAATACGGATTTTATAAGAACAATTGACAAGAGTGGCAGGATAATCCAATTAGAGTTCCCTACAAGGGAAGTGACCGATAGTATAACAGGGAAAAAAACCCAAGAACCGATCGAAATCCCGACAGATCTCAGCAAGGTTTTCGCATTATTTGGTAACGCGTTAACATTTATAAAAGATAACTTATTGGCTGCTATCGCAGCTATCGTAATTGCCGTCGGTTTTACAGTGATGGGTTTAACTATGAGTGGTATAATATCAGACAATCTTGGTTATCCACTGGGTGTGGGTATATCAATGCTCACCATAACAATACTCGCCCTTTCAAAATTAAACGAACATATTGAAAAAATACGCAATGGCGAGGTGATATAAACTGTGATTTCAACTAAATAAATAGAGCATTTTTATTTATTTAGATAGTGCGGGCTGACCAATGGTCACTTAATACATAGAAGCAGTTCCGACATCCTCGGATACGGGCTTGAATGCAGTCTCGGTGAATACCACGGGGTCACTGTGTCCAATAGGAGCCATCATCTCAATAACCTCCTCTTCCAGGGTGGATTTCTTCACAGGATTCATCTTTTGCATTTTCTTGTCCTTCTTTTCTTGAGAAGGGGTATGCTCCTGAATAGCAGCCTTTCCGGTCTGCTTGGAACTGCGACGTAATAATTCGTAGGCAACGAAAATATACAGAATCGCAACCAGAGGACTAGCATTGAAGAACAGATACAGGGTTACGGCTAAAACAGCCACCATACCCATAGGAGTGTCTACCATGTTAGAAACAAATTGAGGGTTCTCAATAGGTAACACAATATACAATATAAAAACAACAAGAGCAATCATCTCTACTTGTGTTAAGGAGCCGAACATTTTCTGAAGTTTCATCATTCTTTATATATTATAGATTAGTATTTTATTTTTACCTATAATCAACGGAAATTTAAAAATTGATTTGTCCTAAATACAAATATTCGTATGTATCTATAGTATACACGCATAACAATGAACCGAAAGAAGAATCTCAAGCAACCAACAATTAAAGACAGTATTCTGTTGACCCCTGAATACAAAGAAAATGTGCGCATTGCTGCGCGTTTGGGTAGAAAAGGGTATACAATTCCCAAAGACACCTTGTCTGAAAAAGACATTGCGTGTTTAAAAGAAGAATTGTTGGTGAAACCCGTTGAAATGAAAATGAATTACGGTGCGCCTGGGGCAGCTGGAGCCAATTCGTTCCCGGTGTACAAAGAAAACGACAAAAAAATATACATTCCTCGCTTTTATGGGGTTGAACGTTATGGGTTGCCTGATAAAAGCGAACTCCAGGAAGGAGACGACATTGACGTAACCTTTGATAAACAGGTCCGCGATTATCAAGAACACATTATTGGTGTCTATATGAACCACATTGGAGAACCCATATCAAAAAACAACACGCAAAATGGTAACGGAGGCATACTGGAGGTTCCTTGTGGTAGAGGTAAAACCGTAATGGCGCTCAAAATTATCTCCAATCTCCAGAAAAAGACGTTAATTATTGTTCACAAGGAATTCTTGATGAACCAGTGGATAGACCGCATTGAAGAGTTCTTGCCTGGAGCAAGAGTTGGAAAAATACAGGGTCAAAAATTTGATATTGACGACAAAGACATCGTGATCGGTATGTTACAATCGCTCTACGACAAAGATTATGGTCCCACTGGATTTCAGAGCTTCGGTTTAACCATTGTGGATGAGGTGCATCGCATAGGAAGTGAGCAATTTTCCAAAACACTATTGAAAGTGACCACTCCAAACATGCTGGGTATTTCGGCAACAGTTGACCGCAAGGATGGATTGACCAAAGTATTGTATATGTTCATTGGAACCAAAATATACAGCGAAGAACGCAATGACGACGACCCTGTATGTGTGCGTGCTCTTCATTTTCACACAAATGACGACGAATTCAACGAGGTTGAGGTGGATTACAGAGGAAATACAAAATACAGCACGATGATTACCAAACTATGTGCGTATGACCCGCGTACAAGATTTATCATCAAAGTGTTACAAGATTTATTGTCGGAAGACCCGGATAAACAAATCATGGTGTTATGTCACAATCGCAGTCTACTTACTGCCATCTATACCTATATTCGCACGTGGAACGATGAGGACGAAATGGTTGGGTATTATGTGGGCGGGATGAAACAAGTAGATTTGGAAAAAACAGAGAAGAAACGTATTGTCTTAGCTACGTATGCGATGGCGGCGGAAGCACTCGATATCAAAACACTGTCTACCCTTGTGATGGTGACCCCTAAAACGGATATTACCCAGTCAGTTGGTAGAATATTGCGCGTAAAGCATGCCAAACCAATCATCGTAGACATTATTGACCAACACGACCCATTTCAAAAGCAATGGATGCAACGACGAAGATATTACAAAAAATGTAACTACAAGATTATTCAAAACAACAGTAAAAAATATACAAATATGATGAATGCCGAGGATACAAATGAATGGAAATTGGTCTTTGATCCAAAGGACAAAACTACGAAAATGGACGAAGACAAAGAACTGAAATCGGACCGAAAATGTTTAATTGCTTTTGATAATTTGGAATAGAGTAGTGTTTTATACATAAGATTCATCATCTTTATAGGTTAAATAGGGAACCTGACTATCAAGTGTCTTGTCTGCTTGAATCTCATACCAACACTCAAATTCACTGATATGAATTGGTCCCTTCAAATTTTTTTCTAGATTTGATTTCAGCATATTCGCATGACTTTTCATCGCCCTGAATGAATCAACACAATCAGGGTGATAATTTTTTATTTGTTTATACAATGTTAGGAGCGAACTCATATCATTGGGTAGTAGCGTAGCGGACATAGTAGGTAGTTATAAGACGTCTATTTCTTTTGTGTCTTTCTCTTCTTGTTGCTTTTCTTTTTCAATTTTCTGTTTGTCTTGGTCTTCTTCTTCTTTGTTTGCTTTTTTTTATGTTTCTTTCCACCTCCTTGTTTTAACGCAACTAATTCTGCACCACCAGATGTGGCGGTGCCAACAGTATTGGGCAACACATTTCCTTCTGTGAACTCGAAAAATCCTCCTCCAGTTCCAGACATGATATATACTGGGCAGAGATATTTTGCAAACAAGATAAAGTGATGATTGTATATGTGTGTATGACTAAACTTCCTGCGAAATCGTGGGAGTATATACCAGAATTAGAAGACGAAAAAGATTATGTGGTGGACTTGGAATTGTGGAACTTGTGCGCTATTTTACGCAATATAACCCAAAATCGGCGAGCAGAATCGCCAGTCTATCAAAAACTAGTCATTCCTCATTTACAAGAATTAGTAGATAAATTGGAAACATTGCAGGCGAAACTAGATAGAGAAATTGAGACAGGTGGAGACAAAACCATCTACGATTTGATAGAAGGATAAAATTGAAAAGGAACCATTCGGATTGATTATCCGGATAGAACAATACCAACAATGAGCACAGACTACTCAAATGCGGATGGGCGATATATGTCACTCGCTATAGACGAAGCAAATAAATCTCCCATTAGTTTTCAAATCGGATGTATCGCGGTTGTCTCGGGAAAAATCGTAGCACGAGGGTGCAATCATTATAGAACCTACTCAAAAGATGGTATGATTGGTAAATCGTGCTCTTGTCATGCCGAAATTGATGTCTTGCGAAAATGCTTGAAGAAAAATATAACCAAAAAAATCAACCTGTATATAGTTAGAATATCAAGCGTGGGAGAAGTCATGTGTTCGGCACCATGTATAGACTGTTTCTTCAAAATGAAAGAGTTCAATATAAAGAGTCTTGTTTATATTGGACACGACGGAGATATTATCAAAAGGAATTTTGAAGATTTTCACACGACTCATCAGTCAAGTGGGAGTAAAGCAATCAGCGCGAAGCGTGTAAAATGTATATGAGTATATACAAAGAGTGTAAAATTGAAAGGGATGTAGATTGTTTTTTATTTGTATCCTTCATATATCATACAATTCTAACATCATGAACCCCGACGCAACTTATAGTTGGCCGGACATTACGCATCCAGCACACGCATGTGCGTTTTCAAAGTTAGGATTAAAAAAAATTCTCTATATCGGTCCTTGGTTTCATATTGAACCCACAATTCATAGTGAATTTAAACACATCAAAGAGTTTATTTATGTAGATACGCAACCGCGCGGCGAAAATGAAAGTGCGCCTTATGATAAAAACAACTACAAAACCGAATTTATGGAGGAATTGATGAAAAAATGCTATACATTTGGATACGAATTAATAGATGATTCTCCAGTAGACACTAAATACGTGTATACACTATTAAACAAAAAACAACAGAAGACGTGGAAGACAGATTGTCCGCATATCAATCCTCATTTGTTCAAATTCAAAAACAAATACACGAACCAAATAATCAAATATTATATTTCAACCAACTTTCGTTACAATATGAATCCCGAGCTTCGTGATGATATGTGTAGTGCGGACGGACTGATAGTAAGCGGATACTTTCCACATAAAGACTTATTCCAGTATTTTAGAGTGCCAAAAACAATTATTGGATTCACGGATACGGTATATCCAGTAGGCGTTCACGCTCAATATATGGAGACGGATAGTATTATGCCCGGTTTAATAGACGATGAACATAGAAATGAGGCAATATGGTCGGAAAATTATTACTTGATATCGGTCCATACAACACATATGGTAAGATGTAATTCCATGGCTGAACTTGGATTACAGAATTTGTACGAAATGAACAAACGCAATGAAGAATTCTAAAAATAATAAAATGATAATATGATAAAAAATATAAAAATACGTTTTTATCATGTTATATAATATGAAAATTATTTACGGAAATGAAACCAAAAATATAGATGTAACCGCAATATGTTACGATAAACTAATGACTGATAATATTATTCGTATTCCCAATTCCGAACGAGACCGAGCTGAATTGTTTACTGATCCTTTATATGGGGAGGTAAAGCAAATATACATTGTAAATTCTTTTCTTGGACAATTGACCAAACACGACCATACCAAAGTTGTATATATAGACACGATTCAGAATAAGTTATACGAGAATGATGATATTCCTGACGATATCCGTTATATTTATAGCGACGTTGACCAAAAATTAGATATGATTCATAATCAAATTACATTAAAATACGGAGACATGAAGGATGAGTTTCCAGAACAAAAGATAGCTGTTCGGTTTTTAACGGGAGACGAACGAGTATTGGAACTTGGCAGCAATGTTGGTCGCAATTCTATGATTATCGCACACATTTTAAAACGAAAAAACAATAAAAAGTTTGTCACCGTTGAATCCGACCCTAACGCAGCCAATATGTTGAGAGAAAATATGAAGGCAAATGGGTTTGATTTTCAGATAGTAAACGCAGCATTGTCCAAAAGACGTCTTATCCAAAAAGGCTGGGATACATTTGAAAGCGACAAGGACGTTGATGGATACAACCGAGTAGAAACAGTTACACTGAAAGATATCAATATCAAATATCGCATTAATTTCGATACCTTGGTGATTGATTGCGAAGGTGCGTTTTATTACATTTTGAAGGATATGCCAGAAGTATTAAATAATGTAAAGTTAATTATGATGGAAAATGATTATCACAACCCAGAACACAAAAACTATGTAGACAATGTGTTGACAGAACATAAATTCAAGGTTGAGTATTCTGAGCCATTGACTACTCACGAAGGCCTATTCCCGCATTGTCGTAATCATTTTTACCAGGTTTGGAAACGACCCAAACCAAAACGCGACAAGTTGAATCTCTTCAGTCCATTCAACTAATTTGAACATTCATAATATTCTTACCATACAATATTATGTATATTTGTATACAATGCGTTTATGCTGTGTATATCCATCAAACTCTATTATTTATGTATTTCATGGAGTGATACATGAAAGTGCATGTTTTTTACAAAACAAAAAAGTTTTTCAGATTTGCACTTTTGGACATTTTTAAAAATGTCCAATTTTCATTTTCTCAGAAAAGTTTTTTTTGCAAAAACACACATTTTTGGTTCACAGCATAATGCAGTAAATGCGATTTTTCACTAACATATTTTGCTGCACAATTTTTTTTTAACTTATGAATAAAAACGATTTAGGAGATTTTTATACTACCATTATAAGATAGTAAAATGATAGTAAAAAAATCTCCAAAAATCTCCAAAATGTTTTATTGTAAATCGTGTGAGTATAGTTGCAGCAAACAGAGTGAATTCAATAAACATATTGTCACTGCAAAACATAAAATGGTAGTAAATGGTAGTAAAAAAATCTCCAAAATATCAAAAACCAATAATAATGAATATGAGTGCGTATGTGGTAAGACATATAAATATGATAGTGGATATTATCGTCACAAGAAGGTATGTCGGTCAACCAATATTCAAGTTGATTCAAATACACACGTGAAAGAACATGTAGATGATAGCGCAAACAACACAATGACCACGATGATGGAGCTAATTAGACAAAATCAAGAGTTTAAAGAGTTAATCGTTGAACAGAATAAACATCTGCTTGAATTATCACAAAAACCTACCACAACCAACAATACAATCAACAACAATAATCAAAAATTTAATCTGAATTTCTTCTTGAACGAACAATGCAAAGATGCGATAAATATGTCTGAATTCTTAGAAAATATGACATTAGACATTGAGGATTTAACAGAGACGGGACGACTAGGCTACGTTGGAGGCATTTCGCGCATTTTTATTAACAAACTACGAGAAATGGATACGTATAAACGACCTCTTCATTGCACGGATTTGAAAAGGGAGACCCTCTATATTCGCGAGAATGACGAATGGTTCAAAGAAAACGATTCAAAAAAGAAATTTAATGATATAATCGCACATGTAGCCAACAAAAACTGCAAAACGATTAAACAATGGACAGAAGAACACCCTAATTATAATAAAGTAGATACGCAAGAAAATATAGAATATGTTATGCTCTGTCAAGCAATGTTAGGTGGATTCGGTGAACAAGAAAACAGGCAACACCGAGACAGAATTGTGCGGAATTTAATCAAAGAAGTGATAGTTAACAAATGTTAAATTTCCAAAGTGCATGTTTTTTTCAAATGAAAAACTTTTTTCAGATTTTCACTTTTGGACATTTTTAAAAATGTCCAATTTTCATTTTCTCAGAAAAGTTTTTTCTTGCAAAAACACACATTTTCGGTTCAAAGCATAATGCAGTAAATGTATATTTTTACTAACAAATTTTGCTGCATAGTTTTTTTATTGTTTTGCCAAAAAACAGTTTAGGGGATTTTTTGTGTTCTATAAATATAGAACACATTTGAACAAAAAATCCCCAAAAAATCCCAATGAATTTTGTCTGTAAATCGTGTGACTATAATACAAGCAACAAGAAGGACTATAATAAACATTTACACACTGCAAAACACATAAATAGAACGCAATTGAACGAAAAATCCCCAAAAATCCCCAAATCAACTATATACTGCTGCGATATTTGTAATAAACAATTCAATGCGAGAAACTCATTATGGTATCACAAAAAGAAATGTAATACCGAGTTTTCATACCATACGGAAACGATTGAAATTCCAACTGAAACAGAACGAAATCGCACGGTAATTGAACTGTTAAAACAAAATCAAGAATTTAAAGAGCTCATTGTGGAACAGAATAAGCAAATCATGGAGTTGGTGCAAAAACCGACAACAACAAACAATACGATTCACAACAACAATCAAAAGTTTAATTTGAATTTATTTTTGAATGAACAATGTAAAGACGCAATGAATATATCGGAGTTTTTGGAAGATATGACACTTAACTTAGAAGACCTGACTGAAACCGGTAGATTAGGATACGTAAACGGCATTTCGCGCATTTTTATCAACAAATTACGAGAACTTGACACATACAAACGCCCGCTCCATTGTACGGATTTGAAACGAGAAACATTATATATTCGCGAAAACGATGTATGGGAAAAGGAAGAAAATTCAAAAGGAAAACTAAACGAACTAGTAGACAAAATTGCGAATAAAAATTGCCGAACAATGAAGCAATGGACGGAAGAAAATCCAAACTATACGTTGATGGATTCTCCTGAAAATCAAGAATTTATGCGTTTGTCTGGAGCAATATTGGGAGGATTCGGAGAACAAGAATCAAAACAATTCCGCGATAAGATCATTCGTAGCGTAATCAAAGAAGTTGCCATAAATAAAAATATGTAATACTCAAAATATATATTTTTATTCTTCGTTTATAATTTACTAATATGAACGATTTTTGCGTATTTGTGTGCGATTTTAATAGGAACCCATTTGCGAAATTTCCGATCATATACACACTCCATGCGGACGGTCTTTTTTAAGTCTACATACTTGTCATTCTGGATGTTTTCAAAATCATCTTCGTCGTCACTTTCTTCTATATAATCCAAATTCTTATTTTCTCGGATGTTTCTGAATATACTGTTTAATATAACACTCGTTTTGTAGTTCGGAACGTATGATAAATTATAATATACGGGAGTATTATTGCGGCCATACGCGAACAAATGATAGATATCGTATTGCATATCTGCACGAATTTCAAATACGGTTGTCATTCTATATTGAGGTTTATTCATCGTCATTTTGTATGGTTTAATGTCAAACTCGGTCTCTATTAACGATACCGATTTTTGAGTAGATGGTAAACTCACCAGATTGAGTTTTTTAGACAAATAAATGTTCACATATGGCATGACTTCAATTGAGGACCTATATTGAAGATGGTGAATGGGATAGTGAATTTGAGATGAAATGGTGTCGTCAATGGTATTTGGGTACTCGTCTACTTTATCTAACTGAATATTCCATAAGAATGGAGAATAAATGGGGGTATTTTTTTCAAACATGGTAAACATATTTCTAATAGACGCAAGCTTGTTTAATCCAGACATTTTATTTAAATTGACCCCCTTTATGAACAAGATATCGTCAATTATATATTTCTCTTTTCCTGATACTTCATCTGTTACACACGTCGCATATACAAGTGTTCCCAAAGACAAATTGAGATTTGATTTGATATCACTATGAGTGACCTTGATTATTTTTTTATCACGATTTAATTCTAGAACATAACAAGCGTTATATTTTTGATGAAATGTAAACCATATTAGCACCTTTTTACCAGTAGGTATAGCTATACATACATCGTATACAGATGAAACTTTCTTATGTGAAATTGTTTCATAGGAAAGTTCAAATTGAGGTAATTTTTGTAACACATAAGACGATTGATTCGTATTCAACACTAACATAGTCTTTCTGTAGGATAGTATTTAAATACTTTTACGAAATAGAATGGCCTGTTTGTTCGTCCATAAACTGTTGTAGTTCTTGGTTCAATTTTTCAATATGCTGTTGATTAAACAAATTTTCATCTACTTGTTTAGATGAGGATGTGTGTATTTGTTCCATCATTTTGTTGTATTTTTCACTACTGAGTGAACGAGATAACTTGGGTTTTGGTGTGCGGAATTGCTCTTGTATATACTGAATCACGATATGTGCTACAAAAATAATCAATAAGGAAAAAGATACTTTTAACAAAATTTGAGAGAACATAACAACGGAATACTAAATATTATAAACAAAAAAAAACAAGTTTCTAAACGCTTTCTACTATAGTCAATGCTAAAATAACATTATAAAAATAATATAAATGTTTACTTGTAATTAGTATATTGTCTTCTATGCGTCTTCTTATCGTGGAAAAGAATGGTTCTATTAAAGAAAGTGTATTAAAATCGTGGAATGAAGAGGAATTATATAAAAAAGCTGGGTTCAAAACTAACCAAGGGTTCAAGTTGGCCACTACTTGGAAAGTAGACAACATCAATAAAAAATCGTATCAAATTCGGGTGTATGGAAAGACCGAGGGACGTGCTACACAAGAGAACAAATATGAATTTCCTCCGCCAATTGACAATACCCTATTTTTTGGTAGTTGTTTGATTGTTAGTATGAACGGTGACGAGCCGTTGTCGTTGACTACTGCGGAGTGGACATGTATTTACGACAAATTATATGGCGGATTTGAAAGTGTGGGTTCAGAAGATAGCGAGGAAGAGAGCGATGAATATGATGATGTTCCCAAAACTAAATCTGGATACGCCAAAGATGGATTCATTGTTGATGACGACGCGGCGTCTGATGAAGATTCTGACGATTCTGAGGAAGTTATACCGCCTCCTAAGAAAAAAACAACAAAGAAAGTCGCCACAAAAAAACAAATGTCTGCGATTATAACGGATAATGTATTTACAGAATTAATCACCGAAATTGAGGATATTTTTGACTCTACAAAAGAGTTGGAGAGGGAAGAGTATGTATAAAGAGTGTTGATTTTTACTATAAGATACAAAATTGAATGATATAAATAAAAAGAATCTATCTATATTATCTACATATACGCAACACAATGAAGACAGTATCCAATCCAACCAGTTTCCGAGAAAATCTAAAAAACAAATTAAATATTATATTAGAAAATGATAGCACAACCGCAAACGTGGAAACGAGCATATTCAATTATGCCATTAACGAAGCCGACCGACGTAAACTAATCAAGAAATGGGACAACCCTAGATTCATTGAAATTTATTTAAATCGGTTCCGCAGTATTTATATCAATCTGAAGAACGATGCGTTCTTGGAGCAAGTGAAGAAAAAAGAAATTAGCGGGAAGACGTTAGAGCTGCTAACTCACTACGAAATGGAGCCAGGTAGATGGAGCGAATTAATAGATAAAAAGGTGAAAAGAGATGCGAGTCAGTTCAATACAAACATTCAAGCATCCACTGATATGTTTACTTGTAGAAAATGTAAATCAAAGAAATGCACATATTATGAACTACAAACGCGAAGTGCGGATGAACCTGCTACTATATTTGTAACCTGTCTGGATTGCGGTAAGAACTGGCGGTCATAAAAAGTTTACTTACAACCGCAATAATAAAGTCCGCATATACCAAAAATAGATACACACGAACCACCGGAAGTAATACATATATCCACCCTTTTTTATTCCTATCCACATGTAATCTATTTTCTGTATTCAAAATGGCTTCATGTTCTTCACTCGCATCGCCTATAACTTCAATATTCCGTATTTTTGAGATAGCGTGTATGCAATCCTTATAATTTTCAATAGGAGTTGTAAAATTTGTTATATCCGTTCTACACAAAGGACAAATTGGCTGTATCACATTTGAAATATAAAGTGTATTTATATATGTTAAAATACAGGTGGAACAAAACCGATGGTTACACCCGAGATTACAATAATACTTGGGTTGAATAGGTTCGTAACATATGGGACAGTCGTCTAACCCACTAGTTAATTGTAAACGGGTAGCCGGTTGGAACGTTATATTAAACACGCGCGTAGACATGAGAATCGTAGCGATAGAAGTGGGTGTCCAGTTTGTATGAACATTACTCTTCCGCAAAAAATTATGAATATATTCGGAATAAATCTGTATTTTGCTCTTAGGTATCGCATTAATTAAACCTATATGTTCATCCATTGATACATTGGAATAATGTATTACAAATAAGTTTACAAACTTATGGTAGGGAAGGTATCGTCCATAATAATTTTTGATTGGATGATTCTTCAACAATATCTTATGTTTATAGCCAATCACACGTAATATATTCACATTCAAGGACATTAAATATAGTTTTAAAAAAGTCGTTTGTAAACCTAAATAATAATCATATGCTGCATTATACCGTATGGCGTTTTCAAATACGTGAATCATGTTACTATCGCAATTATACACGGTATGTCCATCTTGACAACAAAAGAAGCAACGTCGCATCCGGAATATAATTATGTTTAATATATAATTATAATCAAATTGTAAAAAAAATACATATTGTATTTTGTTTTTGTTACGATAAAATCGTTAGATCAAAATTTCTAAATCTTGTAGCTTCCAGTATTCGCAGCCTCCATTTGGCAAAGGTCGCTTAACAATGAACGGTATTTTCTTCTCTTCAAACTCCTTGAGGGCAATCAAATACCCATCAATCACATTTTCGTCCACTGATACGAACACCGGGCTCCCTGCGTTAATTTGCTTTGCACGTTCCCCCAAAATACGAGCCTTTTCGTATTTTGTAATAAATGGTTGCGTTCTATGTAAAGGGTCTATGATATTCCCTTCGTCATCTCTTACAGTCTTAGATAATGATTCTACTTCGTCATAATTGACATTCTGTAGCTCAGGATGATAAGTTGAAATCAAGTTCTCTTTGTAGTCATCATTAATTTTTTGTAGATAATCTTCGTCTTTTTCTTCTTCATCGTCACTGAAATCATCGTCTCGGAAAGGATTCAATTCAATATCTTCTTCAAGTGTCTCCTCTTTTTTTGAAAATATTTTGTTCTCTATTTCTTCGTCGTCGTCCATTTCGTCGTCGTCGTCAAATTCATCGTCGCTGTCATTTACAACCGCATCAGGCAAGACTGCTGAATCATCGTCACTTGGTGCTTCCTCCTCTACGTCATCATTGTCAGTGGAACGAATTGTGATTGCCCCCTTTTTTTTGGTTTTTCCGGATGGTTCCTTATCAACGATTTCATCATCTGAGAACTCGTCTTCAATAATTTCTTCGTTATCGTAATCAATGGGGTCCATTATATACTATTATGTGAATATATTAAAAAACATATTTCTAAATACATTTATTCAATTTTATAGTATCGTGCCATTAATTATTCGTCCATTTTGTATCACATTCTGAACATATATAACTGTATTTCATACCAGCGTCATTATACCTCATATAAAGAATTTCAGCAGGGGTCTTGGTGTCTTTGTGGTTGGTTTTACACTCTTTGTTCGGACAAGGAATATTATACACGCGAGGCAAGGTGGGGTCCAATTTTGTATATTTGTTGATTATGTGATGAAAGTTTTGTTCTCCATTTGTGAAAGACGTGTTCATTAAACAAACTCCGTCTTGATTAATATCAAGATCTACATTTCCACAGTGTTTACAATAATAATTCAAAGTTGATTCGTCGGATTCAGCAATACGAATATAATACATGTTGTCGCATTTCTCGCAAAATTTCATTGTTAACTCTCTTATATATAGTTGTATGAGAATTCTTTCTATGTTATTTCTTTTTCAATTTTGTATTCGTTTGTCATTCTATCTGGCGCATACAAAATTGATAGTTTTATTATTGAAATTATTAATAAAACAACCAAACCAAATCAGTCGCACGATATATGGTGTAATAACGTTTACATTATAATTGACCTGCTGCAAAGTAATAGTTCCGAAAATTGATTTAGAAAGTATCCAATAATATAGTTGTATAGTATACCCTCAAACATGAGTTCATCTTCTATTGCTGCAAAACCGAAGCCAAAACGACCACAAAATCTCCAAACCGCACTTACACAGTATCGGGTAGAGAAGAATGCGAACACGGATAAGCCTGAGACACATACAAACACCCGAATTGGCAACAAAGACGCCAAAATTCACGGAGGAACGTATGTGATTCCAGATAATGAATATCCGGGGTTTATGAAAAAGGTAAAGGCCGCTACATTGAGTGGTCAATACGAATATTTGACGGAAAAACAGCTACCCGAGGGCTCCCTTGCGATTGATATGGACTTACACTACGATTATGAGGTAGAAGATAGGCAACATGGAAAGGAACATGTAGATGACCTTGTAGACGTTATTTTCGGGGTATTGAACGATATGTATGTATTCAGTTCGGATAAAAATATAAAATGCTTTGTGATGCAGAAACCAGATGTAAATAGAGTAAAAGATAAAAACATTACGAAGGACGGTATCCATTTGTTGATACCTATTAAAATGGACCGTCATGCGATGAAGTATCTGCGCGAGCAGCTGATTTCAAAAATTCCTGAAATCTGGGATGTTCCAATCATTAATACGTGGGGAAGTGTATTTGACGAAGGTGTTATGAAAGGCACTACAAACTGGCAGCTAATTGGTTCTAGAAAACCTCATCACGGTCGTTATAGTGTCGCTTATATCTACGATATTGGATATGACGAGAGCGATAACGAATTTATTCGCGACGAAATTAGCGATGTAACTGGACATATAGAAGAGATGGACTGGATGGAGTTGTCTGTGAGGAATCCCGATGTGCCAACCTTTCAACTGAAGACGTCGTTTATTTCTACCTACGAGAAATATCTGCCAGTAAACAAGACGCGGACACAATTTTCCAGAAACAACGTCCCCGTTAGAAAATCATCTAATTATAATGCACTGCCTGGCGAACTCACACGTATTACTAGCCAAGAGGAGTTAGACTCTATGTATAACGAATTTATGGACTCTTTTACCGTGGCAGACCACAAATTGGTTTCGGCATGCAAAATGACCATGATATTGACATCTGAATATTTCGGAAATGGGTCGTATGATAAATGGATCCGTGTATGTTGGGCACTAAAAAATACGTCCATGGACTTGCTGTTGTTATGGGTAAAGTTCAGTTCACAAGCGCCCTCTTTTCGGTATCCAGCGTCAATTATGGAATGTATAGAGAAATGGGACGAGACCATTGTTCAATACGACGGTGGTCTGACGATTGGTTCTATTTGTCACTGGGCAAAGACAAGTAACCCGAGCGAGTATAAACATATATTGGACCAGTCAATCGGTGCCAAAATAGAGCAATCTATTAATTACGCAGTTCAAAATAGCAACTTAAACAATAAAAAAAATGGAATTTGTGGAGACGCCGACTTTGCTGAAGTTCTGTATTCAATGAAGGGGGATGAATATGTATCCGCAGGTATCAAATCAAATAGTTGGTATCGGTTTGTGAATCATAGATACGAAGCATGTGACTCAGGCACTTCTTTGAGAAATGAGATTGGTGGAACAATGCGGTCTCTGTATAATCAGAAGGCACAGGAGTATCTTCATGAAAGCACCTACCAGCCCGATGACAATACATCAAAAGAGGGAGAGTTGGCAAAGGTGAAGGCAAAGGTATGCATGAACGTATTTGGTCACCTAGGCATGACTGCTGCTACTGAGCATGTTATGACTGAATCAAGACACAAGTTTTATGTCAAAGACTTCTTCGATAAGTTGGACCAAGACCCTTATTTGATGGGATTCAACAACGGCGTTATGGATTTCCGCGAGAAAACGTTTCGTTCTGGAAAACCAGATGACTATATTTCTAAGAGCACAAATATCAATTATATTCGTTTGAACAAGAGTGACCAACAGCAACAGCAGATAGTAAAAGAGGTTGAAACCTTCTTTCATCAATTGTTTCCTGTTGAAGAGGAGTATGAGTATATGTTTGACCATTTGGCATCTACCTTGATTGGAAACTCAGTAAACCAGACATTCACCATGTATACAGGCGATGGACGAAATGGTAAGTCCGTTATGATTTCACTCATGGCGAAGGTGTTGGGCGACTATAAGGTTGAAGTGCCCCTTAGTTTGGTTGCGGATAAGCAGCGAACAAAGGTCGGTGGGGTATCTCCTGAGATTGTGTCCCTAAAAGGCGCTCGTTATGCTGTGATGAATGAGCCATCCAAACATGACCGTCTGAATGAGGGCAAGATGAAGGAACTTACCAGTGGAAAGGACCCTATTACATGCAGAGCACCTTATATGACTGGCATGGTGTCGTTTGTTCCCCAGGCAACATTCGCGGTTGCTTGTAATGTAATGATGGAGGTAGATAGTAATGATGGAGGCACATGGCGACGCATTCGCATTGCCCCTTTTCATTCTTATTTCACGGAGAATCCCGTGGATAATGACCCAAACAAACCTTATCAATTTCCAGTGGATTGTGAAATTGAAAACAAGTTTGATAGGTGGAAAGAGATCTTTATGGCCATGTTGATTGAACGAGTGCTGGAGACAAATGGATATGTGAGAGATTGTGATATGGTGATGGCAGCCAGCAACAAGTATAGACAGAGTCAGGACCTATTTAGTCAGTTCTATGATGAAAAGATTGTATTGGATGCCGACAGCTCTCTATCAAAGACGGCCTTGCATGAAGAATACAAGATTTGGTTTTCAAACAATGCTACCGGGAAGTTCCCTACTTCTCGCGAATTGGCTGAAAATATGGATAAGCTCTACAAGAAAAATGTGCGAGGAAAATGGAAGGGTATTATGATTAACAGAGATGACAATGACGACAATGATGAAATCGTTGACAATGATGGTATTGATGAGAATGACCTGTAACTACTTAAATAACATACAATGAATTGAATATTGTAAATTACTAGAATATTCAATTTTTTATTTCACTGGTTCAGCGCGTATAAAATTATACATATACATAATGTAAAAATAAACGAACTCTTCTATATATGTGATATAATAGGGATACAACACTACCGCCGATATAATAAACAAACTGCTGTATATGCGGTCCATAGAAAAGTGTTTATATAAAAATACTAACAATATGATAGCAAATATATAATACGCAACCTTAAAAAAGTGATTTGTTAGCTCTGAATTCTCTATGTCAGGTTGAATAAATGTGGACTCTTGGTCCCCCTGGGTTAGGTCATTTTTAAGATAACTATATTCGCGATGTAAATGATTATTTTGAGTAGTAATCATGTCAAACATCTGTTCAGTATTTTCCCAAGAAAGGCCCTTCACCTTATGATGTTCGGTCATTGTGGTATCAAAATCCGATTCTAATATACCATTATCCTGTTTTAGTAGCTCAAGTGTTTTTTCAAGAGTGGCGATTTGAGTAGTTAAATCCATTATTTCGTCGTCTAATGTATTTTTAGTCTCTTTAAGTGTCTTAATTTTACGATTGTATGTCCGGATTCGCTCTTTTTCCCTATTAATACCATTTATGAAACGTCTGATACCACCTTTTCCTTTTGCTATGTCATTTTCAATGTCTCTTATTTTTGTATTGTAATCGTTGATTTGGTTTTGAAGATGTTGAATGTTTCTATTTACCCTTTCATGACGCTCCTTTAATTGACGAAGCTCTTTATCAATTCGTATATTTTTTGCGATTAAATCATTCGCCCCTCTTGATTTCCGTTGGTTTCTTCTTGATCTTCTTTGGTCTCTTCTTTGGTTTCTTCGTTGTCTTCTTTTACCCATTCTGATACTAATTTATCTATATATTGAGGATAAATTATTATGTCATAAATACCATAACTCTATTAAAATAATGAATCAAACTTCTTTTCAGTTTCTCTCGGTATTTTAGATATGCTGTTTACAGCTGCATTGGCATACATTGTTAGATTCATTAGCATGTCAAAAAGGCCTTCTAAAATATACATCCAGTAAGGAAATAATATAAGTGCGACTAACAAAAACATCGTATTTGGTTTATTGATTGCGTCTTTCCTATGATATAAATATGCTAACCCTATTAATAAAATATAATACAAATACCAGAATGCGTTGTTCGCAATCACATATTCTTGTTTGATATGGTCTTCATATAATGAAGCACGGTCAGAAGTTAACTGTTGAGATTCCAAATCAGCGCCAACGGTATTGATTGTTTTATCTAAATGGTTATTTTGCGTTTGGATAATTGCGTGTATTTCTCTGGTTTTTTCATCTATATTTTGCTGTTCTTCTTCTATGCCCGACTCGCCATTTAATATACTTGTTAAAAGCAATTTGTTTTTTACATCTGATGCGTTGAAATTATATTCTAGACTTTTCAGGTCATTTGTAGTATCGTCTTTTATTTCACGAAGCTTTGGATTAATCACATCTCTATAATTATTGTGCGTGTTCTTCTTTTTTATACGAAGTCGTTTTTCGGTTTTAAAATCGCGATTCTTTCGTTCCATCCGTTTTCCTATTTGTTTTTTACGACGATTGAGTTGTTTCGTCTCTTTTTTCTTTTGACGTAAACTATTGTTTACACGCCCTTCGTTTCTCTCTGCGTTCCTTATATCCCGTTTCCTTTCATTTCGCTTTTTTCGTTTAATATCTAGAGCGATTTTAAGCGCGGCGATTGTTCCAGCAACCATAAAGAAAAACATAATATACCCACTTTAATTACAATATAATGATATTATATTTTTGCGTATTTTCCTTCTTCGTATGGAGTATGACACATAGAGGGTTGTAGGTTTCTAAAAGTTTCTACCTCCTCATCAATATCCTCATCTGGAATGCATAGCAATTGTTCGTTATCAAAGCTCGTTCCTTCGTGGCAGCATGCTGGACCGACGCAATAGTCAGTATCGTTTGCTGCGAGCAGGTCGGTAGATTCACCATCCTCGGCAGATTGTTTTTTCAATTCTTCCGGCTCGTCTAAATAGAGTTTGGTGAAATCCATCTTGCTACGTAATAATATTTTTATGATTTGACGTATAGAATATATGCCAACTACACATATAACCACAATCATCGCAATTGTAATAACTGAATCGGGAATAAATCCAAGGTGACGCTGCAGCAATATGATTAGAACCATAATAAACAAACCAAATACAACCACCGCCATCATTTTGTTTACTTCGTGTTGGCGTAAACGATACGAATTATTGAACTGCGTTTCGCGCTGTTTGACTACATAATCGTTTTCAATTAGAGACTGTTGTGTCATTAGGCGTTTCTTTTCTTCGTCTAAAATGTGATGAACTTGCTGTTGCTTTGTTAACAAATCCGCATTTGTTGCATTAGATTTTTCATAGGTGGTATTTAATGAGTCTAAATTACGTTGAAGCTTCCTAATTTTTCTATTTAATCGTCGGTTCTTGCTTTTTTGTACAGACCCATGTAAATATCTTTTCTGTAAATCAAAAAAACTTGATAACTCTACCTTGGGTGCTGTTTCTTTTTCAGACATCGTATATATTATAATAATATTATATCATAATATCTAATCATGGAAAATGGTTGCTTTCATATTTACTCCATTAACAACATACCTCCAAACACAACTAGCGTAGCAGCCGCAATACCTCCTAAAACATAGATTTCATTGTTAGTATTAATCATATGTTCAATATCTTTCAAACGGGCTTCTTCTATCGAATCTACATTATGCATTCGTTCACTGTTTGTATACGAAGGTTGTTTTTTTAGGTCATCTAAAATACCAGTTTGTTCATCGTTCGTTATATCATTCAACGTGTCTGAGATATTTGTATAATTCTTCGTAATTTTGTCTACATCGTCTTCATATTGTTCTGCCTTGCGTTGAAGAGGGTTTATTTGTTGGTTTTCTATCGTTTTCGCGTAGTTTTTATAATAACGGTTTTTTCTTCTTTCCTCGGCTTGTTTATTTACTCTTTTGCGAGAATTGTTTTTTTTTGTTTTGTGATATGGGAATTTGTGTTTTATCCTTAATTCAGATGTATAAGTATAATTGTCGAACCCTTCGTGATAGGGAGAATAGTCGTTTGTATTAGACGCGTCATTTTCACGACAATCTAAACATCTATTCAATGATACAAATGATTCCATATTGTCTTTTTCGTCAGACACGATGATCGTGTTTCCAAAAAGACTCCAATTTGATAGTTGGACACGGTCAAGCGACCCTTGTAAGGTAGTTACAATCAGTCGGAAATGCGAGAATTTTTTGGGGTAAGTAAGCTGAAACTGGTTTTTCGTTCCTTTGAAATTATCAGCCATCGTTTGCGAATGTAATGCTTCCCAATCTTGCCCGTTGTTTGAACCGACTACAATGAATTCTTTTGGAAATTTATTGGATTGAGATGATTCAGGCACCTCGATTATATAACTTTTTAAGTACATCTGGTAAGGTATTTTTATTTGTATCCACTCTCCTTTCACGTCATTTACATTATTTTCTAAACCGACGCTTGTTACAAACGTGTTGTCTTTTCTTCCTCCACCTTGATATGCGGATGGGTATGAACCCGTGAACGCGTTACGAATATATTCAGGATATGAAGAGTTCAATGGACTATAAGAGGGAT